>Ga0265337_1000059_pt1 | contig 49839 bp, 34 predicted proteins | sample 42122metaG_FD_192441 | JGI IMG/M metagenome (GOLD analysis project Ga0265337, IMG submission 192441) | Rhizosphere microbial communities from Carex aquatilis grown in University of Washington, Seatle, WA, United States - 4-21-22 metaG | ecosystem: Host-associated > Plants > Roots > Rhizosphere >... | reverse complement strand
ACACAAGACCCATCAACACGAAGGATTGCTTACTGCGTCACCCTCCTTAACTGGACAGCACTGGTCAGCGGCACGGGCAGCGCGGGAATGGAATTCTGTTTCGTCAATCTGATTGAGCCGGGGGATGAAGTCATCATCGGCGTGAATGGCGTTTTCGGCACGCGCATGTGCGACGTGGCGGAACGCTGTGGCGCGCGCGTCACCAAGGTCGAATCGCCATGGGGACATATCATTGAACCGCAGCAAATCGCCGACGCGCTCAAAAAAGTTTCCAAGCCCAAACTCGTTGCCATCGTCCACGCCGAAACATCCACCGGCGCGCTGACGCCGGTTGAAGAAATTTCAAAGCTCGCGCACGCGGCCGGCGCGTTGTTCCTGCTCGACACGGTCACGTCGCTGGCGGGTTGCCCGGTGAAGATTGACGAATGGCAGGTGGACGCCGTTTACAGCGGCACGCAGAAATGTTTGAGCTGTCCGCCTGGTTTGTCGCCCGTCTCATTGAGTCCGCGCGCGCTTGAAGTTGCGGCCAGGCGCAAAACGAAAGTTCAAAGCTGGTATCTCGACGTGAACCTGCTCTCGTCCTACTGGGGGCAGGAGCGCGTTTATCATCACACCGCGCCGATCAGCATGAATTACGCATTGCACGAGGCATTGCGGCTCGTGCTGTTGGAAGGTTTGGAAAATCGCTGGCGCCGGCACGAGCAAAACCATCTCGCGCTTAAAAAAGGTCTGGCGGAAATGAATCTGGAAATCGTGTCACAGTCCGGCCACCAACTCTGGCAGCTCAACGCCGTCGGCGTCCCGGCGGGCGCGGGCGAAGCCGCCGTGCGCAAACAATTGCTGGCCGGTTACAACATCGAAATCGGCGCCGGCCTCGGCCCGCTCAAAGGCAGGATCTGGCGCATCGGGCTGATGGGTGAAGCATCCCGGAAGGAAAACGTGGACGCGGTCCTGGCGGCGTTGCGCGAAATTTTGAAGAAGTAAATCAACGCGCAACCGTGCCTTCAATTTGTCCGTGCGGCTCTTCGGTCGGGACGAACAGTTCGTTTTTGTTTTCGAGGCCGAATGGCTTGAGGTTGATGAGCAGGCAATGCTTGTTCGGCATCGTTATGTGAACCCTGGAAATCTCCGGTGCAGTTTTCAAAGCCGCCTCGCCCATCTGGAACAGCGTCACCTGAACGGATGGGCTAAAATTTTTCGCAAACACCGCCAGCATCGCGTCGAGGATTTTGCCGTTCGTCTTCGCGTAGTTGTTCGGTTTCTTCGTGAAGGTCCAAACTGCTTTCAGCTTGGTCGCAAAAATCCGGTCGTCTGTTTCCGGCAAGGTGGTGAATTCGTCGCGCAGAAAATTTTCAAATCCCGACGCCGTTGATTTCAGAATGAACAATTCTTCGATGCCGGACTCCACGACGCTTTCTTTGCGTGTGCAGGTGATTTTCGCGAACGGTCTGGCCGCGCCCTTTTCGCTGAAAGAATGCGCGTGCGGTTTTCCTTTCACATTGATTCTTCCCCAGCAATGTTCCGTCAGGCTCACTTCCACGCGGCTGACGTGTTTGTAGGTCTTGAGGAAGTGTTCGCCCAGCACAAGGCCGAATTCCTCCGTTTCCGCGCCAAGCTTTTGTTTGGCGAAAACGTTGATCGTGTTCTTCATCGAGTCCGTCGCCACGACCAGCCGGTTGTCGGCCTTCGTAAATGACGCATCGAAGTCACCTTGCAGCATGACCCGCACATCGAGTTCCTTGACCGAATGTTGAGTGCCGTTGCGGGTGACTTTCATGACGCGGACGCGCGCCTTGCCGTATTGATGCTGGATGAGTTTCATGTCGCTTTCCTCTTTTGAAGGATTATCTTAAGACTTCAGTTAAGGATGACACGCAAAAAAGCGCATGGCTGAAAAATACACGCTCGCGAAATTGAACGGGATGCCGCAAAAGAATTTTGTCCAGATCGTCGGCCCGGCGTTTGAACATTCGCCGTGGATCGCGGAAACGGCCTGGAAACAAAGGCCGTTCGCGACCTTTCAAAATCTGCACCGCGCGCTTTGCGAAACGGTGAAAAATTCCGGCCAGGAAAAACAACTCGCGCTCGTCCGCGCTCATCCCGACCTCGTTGGCCGCGCCGCGCCGGCCGGCACGCTCACGCGCGAATCCACAACCGAACAGGCCGGCGCCGGTTTGAACAAACTTTCGCCGGAGGAAATTGATTTGTTCCAAAAACAAAACGCCGCCTACAAAAATAAATTCGGTTTTCCATTTGTGATTTGCGCGCGGTTGAATAAAAAAGAGGCGATTCTCGCCGGTTTTGAACAGCGGTTGAAAAATTCGCGCGGGCAGGAAATCAAAACAGCGCTTGAAGAAATTTTCAAAATCGCCGAACTTCGTCTGCAAGACTTGGTCGCCAGCCAATAACTAAAATGAGCAAAGAGTTTGACGAAAAGCAGCAGCAGCAAACCAGCAACTTCAAACTGTGTTTGCCCACCAATCAATTAAAATATGCCCTCCAAATTAAGCACGCATGTCCTCGACACCACGCACGGCTGCCCGGCGTCGGGAATGAAAATTGAACTCTGGTCGCTTGATGGTGAAGAGCGCGAACTTGTCACGACCGTGAAGACCAACGCGGATGGCCGCACCGACCAGCCGCTGTTGAGCGCCGATGAAATGAAGTCCGGGCAATATGAAATCGTCTTTTTCGTCGGCGATTATTTTGTGGCCCGGGGAACGACGCTGCCGAAAACCCGTTTTCTGGACAAGGTTCCCGTGCGTTTCGGCATCGCCGACGCCAGCGCGAGCCATCATGTTCCACTGCTGTGCTCGCCTTGGGCGTATTCGACGTATCGCGGAAGTTGAAAATGAGCGTTGCGCGAAAATTTATGCAACGCATCGAAGCGCTTGCGAAAATCAGCGATGAGCCCGGGAATCTCACCCGCACGTTCGCGTCGCCGGCCATGCGCCGCGTCAACGAACTTGTTGGCGCATGGATGCGCGGAGCGGGAATGAAAACGCGCACGGACGCGATTGGAAATCTTATCGGCCATTACGCCGGCCAAAAACCGGGGGCAAAAATCCTTCTGCTCGGTTCACATCTCGACACCGTCCGCCGGGCGGGAAAATTCGACGGCCCGCTGGGAGTGGTTCTCGCCATTGCCTCTGTCGAGAAGTTGCATCGCCTTAAAGTCCGGCTGCCGTTTGCAGTTGAGGTGGTTGGATTTGCGGATGAGGAAGGTGTGCGTTATCAAACCAGCTATCTCGGCAGCAAGGTGCTCGCCGGTTGCTTTGACAAAAGGGATTTGCAGCGGAAAGATGAGGACGGTATTTCGATGGCCGACGCCATCAAATATTTCGGCGGCAATCCGGAAAAATTGACATCTGCGCGGATGAATCCCAAAAACCTCCTTGGCTACGTCGAGGTGCACATCGAACAGGGACCGGTGTTGGAACAAAGAAACCTCGCCGTCGGCGTCGTGACCGCCATTGCCGGGCAATCGCGCTTCAAAATCTCGTTCACCGGTTGCGCCGGCCACGCCGGCACGGTGCCGATGGATCTGCGCCGGGATGCGTTGTGTGCAGCGGCGGAATTCATTGTGGCCGTGGAAACGTTCGCCCGCAAAACGAACGGCTTGGCCGCCACCGTCGGTCAGATTCGCACCGAACCCGGTGCAAGCAATGTGATACCCGGCAAGGCCACGCTGACGCTCGACGTCCGGCACCGGAAGGATTCCGTCCGGCTCCTCGGCTGTTCGGCTCTTCAGAAACTCGCACGGCGAATCGCCGGGGCGCGCAAGGCGAAATTGGCCTGGCAGCCCGTTCAACAAACGGCTTCCGTCCCTTGTTCACCGCAACTATCCAGCCGGCTGAAACGCACCGTAAAAAAGCATCAGCGCAAAGTTGCCGCACTGTCCAGTGGCGCGGGACACGATGCCGCGGTGATGGCGCAAATCACCCCGGCGGCGATGCTGTTCGTTCGCTGCAAAGGCGGCGTGAGCCATCATCCGGATGAGTCGGTGAGCGGTCCGGCTGTGCGCGTGGCTTTTGAAGTGATGAACGATTTTCTGCTGGGGCTGGCCGACGATTATGCGTAATTTCGCTGACGTTTTTGCGCGGCCAGACCATTTTCATGGGCAATAAAATTGTGGCCAAACCCGCCGGCCATGTGATAAAACCTGCGTCATGAACGACCTGTTTGGATTCAGCCGTGATGTCGTCAAGGAACGTTACGCGCTGCGCACCCCGTTGGGCTTTGTGCCCAGTGTTCTGCCCGGATGGACCAACGCAGTTTGCATCGTGCAAATCTCGCCGGCCATGGGCGCGAATTTTTCCCAATGGCTCGTCGCGTTCGAAGCGAATGGCGGAGGGCGCGGCAACACGGGGACCATAGAATATCTCGTTTATTTGCTCGCCGGGAAATGTGCGGTAACAGTCGCCGGTAAAAAACAGGCGCTGGCCGAAGGCAGCTACATCTATCTGCCACCGCAAACTGATTTTCAATTCAAGGGAGCGGCCAAAGAAACCCAAATGCTGATTTTCCTGAAAATTTTTGAGCCTTTGGACGGCGCGAAACAACCAAGTGTCGTCATCGGCCACGAAAAGAAAGTCGTCGCCAAACCATTTCTGGGCAACGCCGATGTCCGGTTGCAGGTTTTGTTGCCAGACGAGCCGGAGTTCGACCTGGCCGTGAACATTTTCACCTATCAACCGGGGGCGACCCTGCCGTTCGTCGAGACCCACGTCATGGAACACGGCCTGCAGATGTTGCGTGGACAGGGGATTTACCGGCTGGACGCGGACTGGCATCCGGTGCAAGCGGGCGATGTCATCTGGATGGCGCCGTATTGCCCACAATGGTTCTTGGCCATGGGCAAAACGCCTGCGAGTTATATTTATTACAAGAACGTGAACCGCGCCGATGTGAAATGAAAGTTTCAAGTTCCAAGCTCCAACATCCAGAGAAGCTCCAAGAATCAACCTCCAAAAATATTGCGCGATGCCAGTTTGATGTTTGGAACTTGAGGTTTCTCTGGAGCTTGGATGTTGGTGCTTGGAGTTTTTCTGCATGAATTCCATCAGGGTTGACATTCAAAGATTGCAGCGCGAGATAGACGAACTCGCATTGATTACCGAAGCCGAGCCGCCGGTCGTTACGCGCGTGTTGTTTTCGGAAGCCGATCTCCGCGGGCGGGAGTTTGTGAAGAAGCTTTGTCGCGAAGCGGGGCTGGCCCTTCGTGCAGACGCGATCGGCAACATTTTTGCGCGCTGGGACGGCGCCGACGGAAAACTGTCCCCGGTTGCCACCGGTTCGCACATCGACGCCATTCCGAACGCCGGAAGATACGACGGCGTGGTCGGCGTGCTCGGGGCCATCGAAGCCATTCGCGCGCTGAAGAAATCCGGTTGCCGGCCTCAGCGCGCCATCGAACTGATTGTTTTCACCGCTGAGGAGCCGACACGCTTTGGCATCGGTTGCATCGGCAGCCGGCTTTTGTCCGGAGTGCTGTCACCGGAAAAGGCGGCGACGTTCCGCGATCGTGACGGGAAGGGCCTGGACGAATGGCGTCAGGGTGCCGGCTACACCGGTTCATTGGATTACATTCGTCTGCCGAAGGATTGTTACGCGGCCTTTGTGGAACTGCATATTGAACAGGGACCGATTCTGGAGCGGGACAACACGGCCATTGGCATCGTGGAAAAAATCGCCGCGCCCAGCACGCTGCGGATGCAGTTGACGGGCGTCGGTGGACATGCGGGCGCGGTGTTGATGCCGGAGCGCCACGACGCAGGTTTGGCCGGGGCGGAAATCGCGCTGGCGGTGGAGCGGGCCGTGACCGGCACCGGCAGTCCCGACACCGTGGGCACCACCGGGGTTTTCCGCATCGAACCCGGCGCCGTGAACAGCGTGCCGTGCCGCGCGTTGCTGGAGATTGACGTTCGCGACACAAAAGAGGCGACCCGCGACGCGGCCCTGGCGCAGATTGAAACTGCGGCGGCGGAAATCTGTCAACGCCGCCTCGTGGTTTTGCAGATGGACCGGCTTAATGTGGATCCCCCCGCCATTTGCGACCTGGCGCTCGTGGAAACGGTCATCAGCATTTGCCGGCAGCTGGGTGTGTCGCACAAGAAAATGATCAGCCGCGCATATCACGACACGCTGTTCATGGCACAGGTTTGTCCGAGCACGATGATTTTCATTCCCTGCCGTGCTGGCGTGAGCCACCGGCCGGATGAATTTTCCTCACCGGAACAGATTGAACCGGGCGTGCGGGTTCTGGCGCAAACCCTGGCGCAGGCCGCGCGCTGATGAACAATTCCAATTCGTCAAACTGCTTTCCTTCCGCCTGATTACAAACTTGAGAATGCCTCGTCAAAGACGGCCAGCAGAAAATCCGCGTCAGCCTGCGTGATGCACATCGGCGGCGCGAAGCGGATGGTCTGGCCCCACAAGCCGCCTTTGCCGATGAGCAAGCCGAGGTCCTTGGCGGTCTCGACGACTTGCGCGCATTCGGCGGATGCCGGCGCTTTCGTCGCGCGGTCTTTCACCATTTCGATGCCGATCATCAAGCCCTTGCCGCGCACGTCGCCGATGATTTTGTGTTTCTCCTTCAATTTGTTCAACCCGGCCAGAATGTAGCCGCCGATCTTCAACGAGTTCGCCTGCAATTTTTCTTTTTCGATCACTTCGAGCACGGCCTTGCCCATCGCGCTGACGACGGGATTGCCCCCGAACGTGTTGAAATGGATTTTGCCCGTGAGCGATTGCGCGATTTTTTGCGTTGTCACCACCGCCGCGAGCGGACAGCCGTTGCCGATGCCCTTGGCCATCGTGACGATGTCGGGAATCACGCCTTGCGTCTCGAAGCCCCAGAAATGCGTGCCGGTGCGGCCAAAGCCCGTCTGCACTTCATCCGCAATGCACACGCCGCCGGCAGCGCGGACGTATTCGTAGGTTTGTTTCAAATAGCCCTGCGGAAACTCCACGAACCCGCCGACGCCCTGGATGGACTCGGCGATGAAGCCGGCCACCTTGCCGGGTGTGGCGTAATCAATCACTTCTTTCACGTCCGCCGCGTATTTCCGACCCGCGTCCGCGTCGTCGTAGCCGAACGGCCCGCGATATTGATACGGCGCGAGCGCATGATGCACGCCGAAGCTGTGCGGCACATTGTATTTCCAGGTGCTGTGCGCCGTCATGCCCATGGTGGACGCACTGCCGCCGTGATAGGCATTGCGCAGCGCAATCATGTCATAGTTTCCCGTGCTGGCGCGCGCCATGAGCAGCGCGAGATCGTTCGCCTCCGAACCGGAGTTCACGAAATAGCACGCCTTCAAGTCGCCCGGCATTTTCGATGCGAGCTTCTCGGCGTATTGCGCCACGTTCGGGTGCAGATAAATCGTCGTTGAGTGCTGGTAAATCTCGCTCTGCTTGTTGCCGGCCGCGATGACGTGCGGATGACAATGCCCCACGCTGATCGTCACGATGCCGCCGAGGCCGTCGAGATAGCGCTTGCCCGCGTCGTCCCAGACATATTGCATCGAACCCTCGACGACCATGAGCGGCTTTTTGTAATAGAGAAAAATGCCGGGATTCATGAACTGCTTGCGCAGCGCCAGCACTGCGTCGGCAGACGGGCCGGTGTATTTTTGCGGTTGATGGCTTGTCGGGGGCAACGGGATGTTTTTCATAAATAAAGTCAAAGTTTCGGCGCAATTTTGCGCAAGGCAAGATAAATGGCGAACGCCACCGCGAAACCGATGAACCACGCGTAATTGTAAAGCTGCGCGAGAAAGGCCGGAACGCTTTCGGGCGACAGGGCTTTCACGTTCACCAGAAGGCCGGGCAGGCTCGGCAACACGCCCGCCACGAAGGCGATGAGCGCCACTAGGCTGAAGCCGTTGGTGTAACGATACTCCCCGTCGGCCCGGTAAAGCGCCGTGACGTTCAGTTTGCACCGGCGAACGACAAAATAGTCCGCGATCAGAATTCCGCCGATGGGCCCGAGCAACGCGCTGTAAGCAATGAGCCATGTGAAAATGTAGCCCGTCGGGTCGGCGACAAGTTTCCACGGCATCATCAACACGCCAATGATGCCCGTGATGAGCCCGCCGAGGCGGAAGGAAATTTTCCTCGGTGCCAGATGCGCGAAATCGTTAGCGGGGCTGACGACGTTGGCGGCAATGTTGGTCGCCAGCGTCGCGATGCACAGCGCGAGCATGGAGACGACCAGCACCACGGGATTTTCAAAGCGCGTCAGCACGTCCACCGGGTCCCAGATGGTCTGGCCGAAAATAATGATGGTCGCCGACGTGACCGCGACGCCGATGAACGAGTAGAGCGCCATAGTCAGCGGCAGGCCGAGCGCCTGGCCGATGACCTGGTCGCGCTGCGATTTGGCGTAACGCGAGAAATCGGGGATGTTCAGCGAGAGCGTCGCCCAAAAGCCGACCATGCCGGTGAGCGCCGGGAAGAAATAGGCAAAGAATTTTCCGGCCTGCGGCTGGCCGGCATCGAATTGCGACGGTTGCGAGAGGATCGGCCCAAACCCACCCGCTTTGCGCCAAGCCCACCACAGCAGCAGCAACCCGAGCGCAATGAGCAACGGCGCTTTGATGTTCAGCAGAAAGCGGATGGTGTCAATGCCGCGGTAAATGACCCACATGTTGATGCCCCAGAAAAACAGGAAGCAAAGGAATTGTCCGCCGGTGATGCCGAGCCAGTTCGTCGCCGGCGCGGGATGCAGCCCGGCAATCGTCACGCAAATTTTGTAAATCGCCTCGCCTCCAATCCACGTCTGGATGCCAAACCAGCCGCACGCGACGAGCGCGCGGAGAATTGCCGGCACATTCGCGCCTTTCGTGCCAAATGACGCGCGGCAATAGACGGGGAAGGGAATCCCGTAAAGCGTTCCGGCGTGCGCGTTCAAAATCATCGGCACCAGCACGATGAGGTTGCCGAGAAAAATCGTGAGCACGGCCTGCCACCAGTTCATGCCGCCGCCGATGAGCGACGACGCGAGCATGTAGGTCGGGATGCACGCGGACATGGAAATCCAAAGCGCGGCGAAACTCAACATGCCCCACTTGCGCCGCGATTGCGGCACGGGCGCGAGGTCGGCGTTGAACAGCCGGCTCTGCTCGATGCCGGCCTCGACATCAGGCGCGTTGTCGGCAAGGCCAGATGAATTGGTCATTCCGTTTTCTAACAAATGACATCAGCTTTGGGAAGCACCTGTTTCAAGCTCCAAGCGCCAACATCCAAGCTCCAGAGAAATTCCAAGCACCAAGCTTCAAAGCGAAAACGCGCACGTCATTATTTGGATGTTGAAGTTTGGAGTTTCTCTGGAGCTTGGTGCTTGGAATTTGGTGCTTCTTACCCGCGTTGCTTCAACGGCACGACGCGCCGCTCGCCCGGCCCGGTGTATTTCGACAGCGGCCGGATGAGCCGGTTGTTCGCGAGCTGCTCCATGACGTGCGCCGTCATGCCCGTGATGCGCGCCATCACAAAGATGGGCGTGAACATGTCAATATCAATGCCCATCATGTAATAGGTCGGGCCGGACGGAAAATCGAGGTTCGGGAAAATTCCCTTCTGCTCAATCATCGTGGCTTCGAGGATGTCGGAGATCTCCAGCCATTTCTCGTGCCCGGTGAAGGCGGCCATTTTGCGCGCGTATTTTTTCATCGTCGGCACGCGCGAATCGCCATTTTTGTAAACGCGGTGGCCGAAGCCCATCACCACGCGCTTCTCGCGGAGCGCGGCGAGCATCCAGTCGCGGGCGCGGGCCGGCTCGCCGATTTCCAACAGCATCCGCATCACGGCCTCGTTCGCCCCGCCGTGCAACTGGCCTTTGAGCGACGCGATGCCGGCGGTGGCCGCGCCAAAAATGTCCGTCAGGCTCGAAGCGACCACGCGCGCGGAAAACGTGGAGGCGTTGAACCCATGTTCGGCGTAAAGCACCAGCGACACCTCGAACGCGCGCACGACTTCCGGCGCGGGCACTTTGCCGAAACACACGTGGAAAAAGTTCTCCGCGATGCTCAGGTCGCCGCGCGGCGGGATGAACTCCTGCCCTTTGCGCAGGCGATAAAACGCCCCAATCACCGTTGGGATTTTCGCCAGCATGTCCACGGCATGGTTGAGATTCGCGGTGGCGTCCGTTTTTTCCGGCGCGGGGTCTTCCACACCGAGAAAACTGACCGCCGTGCGCAACACGTCCATCGGGTGTGCGGTGCGAGAGCATTTGCGAATCACGTCAAGCAGCGCCGGGCTGATGTTGCGGCGCGCGCGTTCACCGGCCTGAAAAGTTTTCAGTTCGGACGCATTTGGCAACTCGCCGTGCCAGATGAGCCACGCCACCTCCTCGAAGCTGCAGTGTTCAGCGAGGTCTTGCACGGGATACCCGCGATAAACCAGCGAGTTGATCTCCGGCATCACCTTCGAGATGCTGGTCGTGTCCACCACCACGCCATCGAGGCCGTGATGAACGGCTTCTGATTCGTTGCTCATGTTTTGCCTTCCATTAAATTGTAGCTTCCTCTCATTAACCCCTGGCTTCAGCCAGGGGCTTCGTGTCGCCGAATCGCAAAACCGTTTCAACGGTTTCCACGCGCATTCGACAGTCAGAAAACCGTTAAAACGGTTTTACGTCATCCACCTCTCCCACACCCGGCTGAAGCCGGGTGTTAATGAGAGTGTCCGCTTTTCACAACTTGAAATTAAACACGTCCTTGTCGAACTTCGTGTAGTCCTCGTAACGTAACAATTCGTAAAGCTCCGCGCGGGTCTGCATTTCTTTGAGCAACGATGCTTGCGTGCCCGCTTTTTTCAAAACGGCCAGACCATCCTCCACCGCTTTCATCGCCAGCCGCAGCGTCGTCACTGGATAAATCACGATGTTGATTCCCAGATCGGAAAGCTGTTTTGCCGTCAGCAATTTGCTTTTGCCGAATTCCGTCATGTTCGCGAGCAGCGGAACCTTGATGGCTTCGCGGAACTTCTCAAACTCGCCTTCGTCCGCCAGCGCTTCGGGAAAAATCGCGTCCGCGCCGGCGTCCACGTAAGACTTCGCCCGCGCCATCGCGCCTTCCAAACCTTCAGAAGCCCGCGCATCCGTGCGGGCCATGATGAGAAAATTCTTGTCGCGCCGCGCGCCAACGGCTGCGCGGATTTTTTCGACCATCGTCTGCGACGTCACGAGCGATTTGTTGTCGAGATGGCCGCAGCGTTTGGAATTCACCTGGTCTTCGAGATGACAGCCGCACAACCCCGCGTCTTCCAGCATTTGGATCGTGCGCGCCACGTTCAGCGCTTCGCCGAAACCCGTGTCGGCGTCAATGAGCGCGGGCAAATCCGTCGCGCGGGCAATCGCGCCGCCGCGGGTCGCAACTTCCGGCAACGTCGTCAACCCGATGTCCGGCAAACCCAAATCCGCCGACAGCGCCGCGCCGGAAACGTAAACGCCCTCAAATCCCTGACGTTCGATGAGCATGGCGATGAGGGGAGAGAACGCGCCGGGGAATCGCAGCAGCTTGCCCGATTTCAGTGCCGCGCGAAATTCAGTCCGCTTCTGTGCTGGTGCTTTCTTGACGAATAGCATGGGTCAGAATATGCCACGTTGGTCGCGCACGGCGCAAGCCAGCCATCCGGCGGGCAGCACGACGTTCAACGCGCCAAGTTCGTTGGTTTTCAATTCACCCAAACGCTGCGCCTCCTCGGTGAAGCGCTCGCTTTCCTCACGCACAATAAACTCCTCCGTGAGCGTCTGGAATTTTTGAATGTAATTCGCCCGCGCAAACGGTCGCGCGCCCAACGGATGTGCATCGGCCACGGCGATTTCTTCGACGAGTTTGCGCCCGTCAGTAAAGGTGATTTCCACGCGACCACCAAATGCTTTTTCGTTCGGATTGGCGGAGTGATATCGGCGTGTCCATTCCTTGTCTTCGACCGTTTTGATTTTTTTCCAGAGCGCGACGACGTCGGGATGCTGCGTGACTTCGGGCGCGTAGCTTTTGACGTGATGCCAGAAACCGGTGTGTAGCGCAGCGGCAAAGATGAACATCAAGCTGTGATCGAGCGTCTCGCGGCTGGCGTTCGGGTCGGACTTCTGCGGATCGTTCGCGCCGCTGCCGATGACCGCGTGCGTGTGGTGGCTCGTGTGAATCATCACCTCGCGGATGGCTTTGAGGTCGGGAGTTTTTTCGCGCAGCCGGAACGCCAGATCAATCCACGCCTGCGCCTGATACTCGGCGGAATGTTCCTTCGTGTAGGAATCGAGAATCGCGCGGCACGGTTCGCCGGGCGCGGGCAGCGGCACGTCATAGCTCGCGTTCGGGCCGCCGAGCATCGACGCGATGACGCTGTCCTCGCCCTCGTAAACCGGCGACGGACTTTTCTCGCCGCGCATCGCGCGGTCCACGGCTTCGATGGCGAGCTTGCCGGCGTGCGCGGGCGCGTAGGCTTTCCAACTCGAAATCTCGCCCTTGCGTGATTGCCGCGTGGAAAAACCGACATGCACCGCCTGTTGAACCGCCTGATAAATCGTGTCGGTGTCGAGGCCGAGCATCGCGCCGATGCCGGCAGCGGCGGACGGACAAAGATGGGCGATATGATCTTTTTTCTGTGCGTGCAAACAAATGTCGCGCGTGAGATCAATTTGAATCTCGTAGGCAACCACGATGGCGCGAAGCAACTGCGCGCCGGTGCAGCCGCATTGCTGCGCCACCGCGAGCAGCGGCGGGATGTTGTCGCCGGGATGCGAATAATCCGCGGCGAGAAACGTGTCGTGCATGTCCAATTCGCGCACGGCGACGCCGTTGGCCCACGCCGCCCACTCACAATCGAATCGCTGCTCGCCCGGCACGCCAAACAGCGCTGCGCCGTTCGGGCGCGGATGCGCCAGCGCCTGCGTGCGCGCGTTCGCGACCGGCTCGCGATTGATGGCGGCGATGGCAACGGCGGCGTTGTCAATGACGCGGTTGACAACCATCTCGGCGACTTCGGGAAGAATCGGCGCCTTGTCCGTCGCAACGGATGCAAGTTTCCAAGCCAGTTGCTCCGTCTTGGGCAGCGGAGTTTTCGACAGATAAACTTTGACGTGGTGAGTGATCATTCTGATTTCATTGACCCCTCGTTTTAACGAGGGGTGTCGGACGTGTGGATTGAGAAGAAACCGTTTCAACGGTTTCTTCATCGTGCCACTCAAGTCCGTAAACTTTGACAAATCTTTTATATTCCTCGGCGAAGGATTTTCCCCGATGATGCTCCGCCTGCCCGGCAACGTAAGCGCAGACTTCATCCACTCCTGATTGTGAAACTGAAAATGCGCCGCAGCTGCGTCCCCATGCGAATTTTCCCGCAACCAAATCCTGTTCGTTAATCCAATGAGAAGACGCGCCTTTGAACAGCTTGACCACTTGCTCAATCGTCATACCCGTCGGCAAATCAATCAGCGCGTGAACATGATCGGTGTTCACGAAATTGATTTTCATGTAGATGCCATTCTCGTTGGAATAGGCAGTCAGGAAGCCGGACACTATTGCTGCTGCCGGTGGCGCGAACATTCCTTCACGCTTGAGCGTTCCCCAAATCAAATGAAGCCAGTAACGGGAATAGGCGTGGGTGGACATGGTGGTTGGGGAAACCGTTAAAACGGTTTCAGCCGTTTACTATGACAAACACCCAACTGAAGTTGGGTGTTAATAAGAGAGTTGAGCAACTGTTTCATTCGTAAGAGTCTGATAACCTTCAAAAGTGGCTTGGCTTCCGTTGTAAAAATTTTCCGCGACCGATTTTGCCGATGAATTTTCCGTCTCGCGCCGCAACTTGACCGCGCACGGTGACGACGCTGGAACGGCCTTCGATTTTCCAGCCCTCAAATACGCTGTAGTCCACGTTCATGTGCTGCGTCTTCGCGGATATTTTGCCGCGATAATCCGGGTCGAACACCACGAGGTCGGCGTCCGCGCCAATTTGAATTGTGCCTTTGCGCGGGAACAGATCGAATGTCTTCGCGACCTGCGTGCTGGCAACGTTCACGAACGTGTGCAAGTCAATCTTCCCGGCCTTCACGCCATAGGTGTAAAGCACATTGATGCGGTCCTCGAGCGATGGAATGCCGTTGGGAATCTTGGTGAAATCATTTTTGCCCATTGTCTTTTGCGTCTTGAAATCGAACGGGCAATGATCGGTGGCGACGGTTTGAATCAGCCCGTCGCGCAGGCCGTGCCACAAAACCGGCTGGTTGCTCTTGTCGCGCAGCGGCGGCGACATGACGTATTTCGCGCCTTCGAATTTCGGCAGCTCGGCGCAAGTCTTGTCGAGCGTGAGATATTGAATCAACGTCTCGACGCTCACGCGAACGCCGCGTTGGCGCGCGGCGATGGCTTGGTCCAGCGCTTCCTTGCAACTCAAGTGGACGATGTAAGTGGCCGCACCGGTGAGTTCGGCAAAGCTCATCAAATGATGCACGCCCTCGGCTTCGACGGCGGGTGGGCGGCTTTCGTAATGCTGGCCGGGGTCGGTCTTGCCGGCGGCGAGCAATTCCTTCGAGCGTTCGGCCACGAGAGTTTCGTTCTCGCAATGCGCCGTCACGATGACGCCGAGTTCCTTCGCGAGTTTGAGCGTGCGATACAGTTCCGTGTCATCCACGCCAAACGCGCCCTTGTAGGCGAGAAAAATTTTGAATGAACTGATGCCGCGTTTGACGATTTCGCGGAGTTGCTTCCCGGTTTTTTCGTCGAATTTGGAAACGCCCATGTGAAACGTAAAATCGCACGCGGATTTGCCGACGGCGTTTTTCATCCAAAGCTCGAAGCTCTCAAGCGCGTCGTCGTTGCGGCTGGGGCAGCACATCTCAATGAGCGTGGTCGTGCCCCCGACGAGCGCGGCCTGGCTGCCGGTTACGTAGGTGTCTTTCGAAAACGTCCCCATGAACGGCAGATAAATATGGACGTGCGGGTCAATGAAACCGGGGAAGACAAATTTCCCTTTAGCGTCAATCACGTCCGCGCTTTTCGGCGGCGTGATGTTGCGGTCAATGCGCGTGATGGTTTCGTTTTCGCAAAGGATATCGGCCACGTAGCATTCGCTCGCAGTCACGATTTCACCGTTTTTAATCAGTAAGCTCATATTCAAAAAGCTCCAAGCTCCAAGCTCCAACATCCAGACAAGCTCCAAACTTCAACATCCAATCCAAGCCGCAGGTCGCGTGATTTGGAGCTTGGACACTTGAAGTTTCTCTGATGCTTGGATGTTGGTGCTTGGTGCTTCATTTTATTTTTCCCGATGCCACACGTCGCCTTCGCCAAAACTGAACCAGCGGCTCATCGTCACCTTCTGTTGCGTGAAAAACTGCACGCCTTCCTTGCCCTGCATGTGCAGGTCGCCGAAGAACGATTCGTTCCAGCCGTTGAACGGGAACCACGCCATCGAAGCGGGCACGCCGATGTTGATGCCGACCATGCCGCATTTGATTCGATGCTTGAACTCGCGCGCGGCCTTGCCGGAGCGTGTGAAAATCGAAGCGCCGTTGCCGTAGGCGGATTTGTTGGCCAGTTCAATCGCGGCGTCCAAATCCTCCATGTGCATCACGTTCAGCACCGGGCCGAAAACCTCCTCCTTCGCCACGGTCATGCCGGGCTGGACGTGATCGAGAATCGTCGCGCCGACAAAAAAGCCGTTTGGCGCGCCGTTGACTTTCACGCCGCGGCCGTCGGCGGGGATTTTTGCGCCTTCCTTCACGCCGGTTTCGATCAATTGCAAAACCCGGTCGCGGTGCTGGCGCGTGATGACCGCGCCCATGTCGGGTTGCGGGTCGCGGTCGGTCGGGCCGACCTTGATCCGTCTCGTGGCTTCGACGAGCGTGGGCATGATTGTTTTCTCCGCCGCGCCGACAACGACGGCGGTCGAGCCGGCCATGCACCGCTCGCCGGCGCAGCCAAACGCGGCCTCGATGACGCCGCGCGTGGAATTTTCCACGTCGGCATCCGGCATGAGCAGCGCAAAATTCTTCGCGCCGCCGTTTGACTGGACGCGTTTGCCGTGCTTGGTGCCGGTTTCGTAAATGTATTTTGCCACCGGCGTGGAGCCGACGAATGAAATCGCCCTCACCTTCGGATGCGTGAGCAGCGCATGCACGCATTCGCGTCCGCCGTGGACGATGTTCAGCACGCCCTTCGGGAGGCCGGCCTGTTCAAACAGTTTTCCGACTTTGATGGCGGTGAGCGGGACTTTTTCGCTCGGCTTGAGGACGAACGTGTTGCCGCAGGCAATGGCGATGGGATACATCCAGAGCGGCACCATGCAGGGAAAGTTGAACGGCGTGATGCCGGTGCAGACGCCGAGCGGCTGGCGGATGGTCTCGCAATCAATGCCGCGCGCGAGGTTTTCCAGCGTCTCACCCATCAGCAGCGACGGGACGCCGCAGGCGAATTCGACCATTTCAATGCCGCGCTTCACGTCGCCACGCGACTCAACGACCGTCTTGCCGTGCTCGCGCGTGTTGCAGCGCACGAGGTCGTCAAAATTTTCCTCCAGCAGCGCCTTGAATTTGAAGAAAACCCGGGCGCGCTCGACCGCAGGCGTTTCCATCCAGCCGGGAAACGCGGCGGCGGCGGCCTCGACAGCCTCGTTGACGTGCGCCGCGGTGCAAAGCGGCGCCTCGGCAATGACTTCGCCGGTGGAGGGATTGTGAACCGGCGTCGTGGCAACGTCTTTGATTTCGCGCCACTCGCCACCGAACCAGACAGGGCAGGTTATCATGTAAAATTTATCCCCTCGACAACGCGTCGGATTGTTTCACGAATTCATCCCCGCGCCATTCGCCGTCAGCTTTGACAACCTTGGTTGCGGTGGCGGCTTTTTGCGCGGCCTTGCGTTCAGTCTGGCGTTTCACGAGGTCGGCGTGCGTGGTGAAATAATCGAGGCTCTTGCCCTTAAAATCGGCGAGCGTTTCAAATTTGTGCCTGGCCATGAACGCGAGCAGTTCATCGCACATCGGCTTAATACATTCGTAGCCGAATTTCATGACGCCGGTGCAGACCTGCACGGTGTCCGATCCGAGCAAAATGAATTGCGCGGCGTCGTTGCCGCTCTCGATGCCGCCGAGGCCGGAGAGCGAGCGCCCGGGAAATTCCTTGCGGATGACCTGCGCTATTTCCATGACCATGCGGAGCGCGATGGGCTTCACAGCCTTGGACGAATACCCGCCCGGCGTGGTATAGCCTTCCACGCTCGGCTCGGGCCGCAGCGTGTCGAGGTTCACGCCCATGACGCAGCGGATGGTGTTGATGGCGCTGATGCCCGTGACGCCCGCGCGCAACGCGGCGCGGCTGGGGTCCTCGATGTGCGTGACGTTCGGCGTCATCTTCGCCCAGACGGGTTTCTTTGCGACGCCCATCACCCAGCCGCAGACTTCCTTGAGGATGTCCGGATTTTCGCCCATCGCCGCGCCCATTTTGCGTTCGGGCAGGCCATGCGGGCAGGAGAAATTCAATTCAAACCCGTCCACGCCGCAAGCCTGGCAGCGCTCGACGATTTCAATCCACGCGTCCTTGCGGTATTCCTCCATGATGGACGCGATGAGCACGCGGTCGGGAAACATGTCCTTGCACTTCTTGAATTCTTCCTCCCAAATCTTGAACGGCCGGTCGCTGATCAATTCGATGTTCTGCCAGCCGATGACCTCCTTGCCGTCGTCGGCGATGAGCTTGGCGTAACGCGGGGTGACGTTGACGACCTTCGAGGCGTCGAGGCTCACGGTCTTGGCGATGACCGCGCCCCAGCCCTCCTGAAACGCCTTGGCGATGACGTTCAAATTCGTGCCCGGCGGCCCGGAGCCGATGACGAACGGATTCGGCAATTTAAGCCCATCTACAGTTGTGGCTAATGTTGGCATAAATTTCCCTTGTAATTGTTGTTCACTTTTAACTCGCTTTGGCTTTAATTGCCACAATAATTTTGCACAACGGAAAAATCAAGATGCCGGAAAACCTTTCATTAACACCCGGTTTCAACCGGGTGTGCGCGATGCCGGTTAAAAATAAAACCGTTTCAACGGTTTCTTCGCAACTGGACGGCTCGTGGGAAAAACCGTTGAAACGGTTTGAGTCTGGCTGCTTTCCAAACACCCAACTGAAGTTGGGTGTTAATGAAACCAGATAATTCAGGAACTGCGATCATGAACTCGTCACTGAATCCAAAGCGCACTGTCGCTGAACTCAAGGAACTCCGCAGCCTCACCGCCGACGAAAACGGCGCACAACGCGTCGCGTTCACTCCGACATGGACGAAGACGCGCGCGTGGCTGCGGAATAAACTTGAAGCGCTCCCGGTCGAAATCCACAACGACGCCGCGGGCAACACGTGGACGACGCTGCGCGGCGAATCCGACCGCGCGCTGCTCATCGGCGGTCACATGGATTCCGTGCCGAACGGCGGCTGGCTCGACGGCTGTTTGAACGTGTTGGCTGGCGTAGAAATTCTGCGGCGCATCAATTCCCAATACCAAGGCAAGCCGCCCGTGACCGTTCGCCTCGTGGATTGGGCGGACGAAGAAGGCGCGCGGTTCGGCAAAAGTCTGTTCGGCTCGTCCGCATGTTCGGGCAATCTCGACATGAACGAAGCGCGCGGTCTGGTTGACAAGGACGGCATCAAATTGCCGGACGCGCTGAGAAATGTCGGCGTGGATTTCGAGCGCGTGAAGGACAGCGGCAAGGAATTGAAGAACGCCGCCGCATATCTGGAATTGCACATCGAGCAAGGGCCGGTGCTCTTGGATTTGGATTTGCCGCTCGGCGCGGTGCTCGGCACATTCGGCGTTGAGCGGCACGCCATCACGTTCCATGGGCAGGCCGCGCATTCCGGCAGCACGCCGATGAACCGCCGCAAAGATGCCTTCCTCGCCGCCGCGAAGATGAGTCCGGAAATCTACCGCATCGCCGAGCGCAGCAAGGGCGGCGTTTGCACCATCGGCTCGTGCACGACCAAACCCGGCATCGTCACCAGCGTCGTCGCCGAATGTCGCATCACGCTGGACCAACGCCATCTCGACGGCCCGGCGCTCGCAAATATGTTGCAGGAAGCCAAGACCGCGAGCGAGAAATTCGCAAAGGAAGGCAACGTGCAGGTTTCCTGGGAACGCCTCTGGCGAATCGCGCCGCGCCCGTTCAACGATGAACTCATTGCGCTCTGTGATGCATCCATCCGTGAAACCTGCGGCAAGGTTCACCGTCTGCCGAGCGGCCCGCTGCACGATGCCGCCGAGGTCGCGGCTGCGGGCGTGCCGACCGTGATGATGTTCGTCCAAAGTCTGCACGGCATCAGCCACAACAAAATCGAGGACACAAAGGAAGAACACATCGAACTTTGCGTGACCGCGTTCGACAAACTGGCGGAGAAGGCGATGAAATGGATTCAACAAAAATAAGTTTATGATCATCGGCGTTCCCAAGGAAATCAAAGAGCAGGAATATCGCGTGGCGATGCTGCCAGCCGGCGTGTATCAACTGGTCAAAGGCGGGCATCAGGTCGTCGTCGAGCGCGGCGCGGGCGCGGGCGCGGGCTATCCCGATTCCGGCTACGAGCAGGCCGGCGCGAAGCTGGTTGACTCGCACGCCGGGGTTTTCGCGCAGGCGGATTTGATTGTGAAAGTCAAGGAACCGTTGCCAGACGAATACAGTTTGTTGCGGCGCGGACAATTGTTGTTCACCTATCTGCACCTCGCGGCGAATAGATCGCTCACGGAAGCGCTGATGAAATCCGGCGCGACCTGCATCGCTTACGAAACCATCGAGGTCAACCGTCGCCTGCCCCTGCTCGAACCGATGAGCGAGATCGCCGGGCGCATGAGCATCCTCGTCGGCGGATATTTTCTCGCTAAACATATTGGCGGCAGTGGCACGCTGCTCGGCGGTGTGCCGGGCGTGTTACCGGGCAAGGTCGTCGTCATCGGTGGCGGCGCGGCGGGCGTCAACGCCGCGCGCATGGCGCAGGGCCTCGGCGCGGACGTGACGATTCTGGAAGTGGATCTGGAGCGGATGCGGTTTCTCGACATCACGCTGCACACGGCGCACACGCTTTACTCGAACGAATCGCACCTGATGGAACTTATGCCGGCGGTGGACCTGCTCATCGGCGCGGTGCTCGTGCCGGGGGCGAAGGCGCCGAAATTGATCCGCCGGGAGATGCTGCGGCGGATGCGGCCCGGCAGCGTGCTGGTGGACATCGCGATTGACCAGGGAGGCTGCGCAGAGACGTCGCGCCCCACGATGCATCACGATCCGGTGTTCGTGGAGGAAGGCGTGACGCATTACTGCGTGGCGAACATGCCTGGCGCTTACGCGCGAACCGCGACCCAGGCGCTCACCAATGTGACCGGCCGCTTCGTCGAAATGCTTGCCGACAACGGCCTGGCCGAAGCGTGCCAGCACCAGCCGGCGCTGCTGGGAGGCATCAACGTGATGAACGGCAAAGTCACCTACAAAGCGGTGGCCGAAGAGCATGGACTCCCATTTTCGCAGCCACAATTGTGAACGGTTGAAGAATTTTATTTCCAGATGAATTTGCAGAAGCAGCTTATGAGTCGCCCGCTGGAATTTATATTGAACGGCAGGCCGGTTCGCGTTGAAGGCGTTTCGCCCAACACAACGCTGCTGGAATTTTTGCGTGGCAGCGGGCTGACCGGCGCAAAGGAAGGCTGCGCCGAGGGCGATTGCGGCGCGTGCTCCGTCGCCATCGTCGAGCGCAACTCGGACGGCAAGCCGGTTTATCGCGCGGTGAACAGTTGCCTCATGCCGGTCTGCCTGCTCGCCGGGCGCGAAGTGGTGAGCGTGGAAGGCATTGCCAAATCGAAAATCGAAAATCGAAAATCGGACATTTCAAATCTGCATCCCGTTCAGCGCACGATGGTCGAGTGCCATGGTTCGCAATGCGGTTATTGCACGCCCGGCTTCATCTGCTCAATGTTCGAGGGCTTTTATCGCGACAACCTCCGCACGCACGACGATCTCGATGACCAGCTTTCCGGCAACCTCTGCCGCTGCACCGGCTACAGGCCGATTCGCGATGCGGCCATCGAAGCCTTCGCCGAACGCCACGCGAAGAACGGCGAAGATATTTTTGCTGAACGGCTGAAGAAGTCCGACGCCGAACCCGGCGCTGCGGAATACGAATTCGCCGGAGAAAAATTCTTTCGTCCAACTTCGCTCACCGAACTTCTGCGACTGAAAAAGGAAAATCCCGACGCCCGCCTCATCGCCGGCGCAACGGAACTCGGCCTCGACATCACCAAGCGCTACAAAAGGTTCCCGGCGCTCATTTCCGTCGAAGCCGTGCCGGAGTTGAAGGAAATCAAATCCACCGAAACCGAATGGCGCATCGGCGCGGCTGTGACGCTTACGCAAATCGAAGAAAAAATGGCCGAAGAATTTCCCGCGCTCGGCGACATGCTGCGCGTGTTCGGTTCGCGGCAAATTCGCAACCGCGCCACGATGGGTGGCAACCTCGCCACCGCCTCACCCATCGGCGACAGCGCGCCCGTGCTTCTGGCGCTGGATGCAAAAGTGGTGCTCGTGTCGGCAAGTGGCGAACGCATTTTGCCGATTGACCAGTTCTTCGTCGCCTACCGAAAAACCGCGCTCCAGACGGGCGAGATTTTGAAAGCCATCATTGTCCCGCGCGGCATTTCAAAACCCGGGATCACCCGCAAATGCTCATGGTTCAAGATTTCCAAACGGCGCGAGATGGACATCAGCACGGTGGCCGCCTGCTTCACGGTGGATTTGGACAAGCAGAACGTTGTGCGCCACGCGCGCCTGGCCTACGGTGGCGTTGCGGCGATGCCCTCACGCGCGAGGCAAACCGAGTCGGCGCTGCTCGGAAAAGTTTGGAGCGAAGAAACCGTTAAATACGTGCTGTCGATTTTGCGGACGGAGTTCACCCCGATTTCCGACGTGCGCGGCAGCGCGGAATACCGGAGCGGGCTCATCACGAGTTTGCTGGAGAAGTTTTTCCATGACTCGGAGGGACGAGTTACACGAGTCCCTGACTCCGATGAAAATTATTTAGGACTCGCAGAGCTCGTCCCTCCGAAACATGCAAACCGCCCTCCGCCCCACGAAAGCGGCCACAAACATGTCACCGGTGAGGCGATTTACACGGACGATCCACCCGCCGGAAAAAACTTTCTCGAAGTCTGGCCCGTTTGCGCGCCGCATGCGCGCGCGAAAATCCTCAAGCGTGACGCCTCCGCTGCGCGCCAGATGCCTGGCATCCAGGCCGTGTTGCTCGCGGAGGATATCCCCGGCCTCAACGACGTCGGCACCAAGCGCGACGAAAACCTGCTGGCGGACAAGGAGATTTTGTTTCACGGCCACATGGTCGCGCTCGTCGTCGGCGAAACGCAGCAAGCGTGCCGCGCGGCGGCGGAAAAAGTGGTGGTCGAATATGAACCGCTGCCGCACATCCTGACTTTGCGGCAGGCGCTCGCCGAAAAAAGCTTCCACAACGAACCGAATTTCATCCGGCGCGGCAATTGTGACGACGCGCTCGCCAACGCGCCGTCCACGCTCGAAGGCGAGTTCGAGCTGGGTGGCCAGGAACATTTTTATCTCGAAACACAGGCCGCGTGGGCGGAACGCGGCGAGGACGACTCCATGTTTGTGGTTTCGTCCACGCAGCATCCGTCCGAAGTGCAGACGGTCGTCGCGCACATGCTGCATCTGCCGGCGAACAAAGTCGTGGTCCAAGTGCCGCGCATGGGCGGCGGTTTTGGCGGCAAGGAAACGCAGGGTGCCACGCCCGCCGCGCTCGCCGCGCTGGCGGCGCATCACACGGGCCGGCCGGTGCGCGTGCGTTTTAATCGCGATCAGGACATGGCGCTCACGGGACATCGGCATCCGTTTCTGGCGAAGTTCAAAGTCGGCTTTGGTGAAAACGGTTTGCTGCGCGCGGCGCGGGTTCATCTCTGGTCAAACGGCGGCTGGGCACAGGATTTGTCGCAGGCCGTGACCGACCGCGCGTTGTTTCATCTGGATAACTCCTATTTCATCCCGGCGGTGGAATTTCGCGGGCAGGTGGCAAAAACGAACTTGTCGTCGAACACCGCGTTTCGCGGTTTCGGCGGGCCGCAAGGAATGCTGGTCATGGAAGAAATCCTCGACCGCGTCGCACGGCGGCTTGGTCTGTCACCGGAAATGATTCGCGAGCGAAATCTTTATCGTGGCAAAGGCGAGACGAACACGACGCACTACGGGCAGGAGATCGAGGACAACCGCCTCCAAACGATCTGGCATGAACTGAAGCAGTCAGCACAGCTTGAGCAACGCCGCAAAGAAATCACGAAGTGGAACGCCGAGCATCCGCACCGCCGGCGCGGCATTGCGATGACGCCGGTGAAGTTCGGCATCAGCTTCACGGTCACGCACCTGAACCAGGCCGGTGCGCTCGTCTTGATTTACCAGGATGGCACGGTGCAGGTGAACCACGGCGGCACGGAAATGGGCCAGGGCGTTCACACCAACATCATGGCCATTGCCGCGAAGGAACTGGGCGTGAAACCGGAGCAAATCCGCGTGATGCCGACCAGCACGGACAAAGTGCCGAACACGTCCGCCACGGCGGCGTCGGCGGGGACGGACATGAACGGCGCGGCGGTGAAGAACGCGTGTGACATTCTGCGCGCTCGGCTTGTGCCGGTCGCACTCAACCTGGTAGCAGCCGAGGTAACGAGGCTCAAACTAAAATCCGAAATTGATCAGAGCCTCCTCACGTCGGCTGCTACGGAAGGTTTGGTTTTTGCCAACGGATTTGTTTTCCATCGCGAGCTGCCAGAAGTAAAGGTTTCCTTCGCCGATGTCGTCAAGAAGGCCTACCTCGCGCGCGTGAGTTTGTCGGCGACGGGTTATTATGCCACGCCGGCAATTCACTATGATCGCGCAGCGGGTCGCGGCAGGCCGTTTCACTATTTCGCCAACGGAGCCGCGGTGACGGAAGTTGAATTGGACGGTTTCACCGGAATGCACCGGGTATTGCGCGTGGACATTTTGCACGACGCGGGCGACTCGGTGAACGAAGGCGTCAACCGCGGCCAGATCGAAGGCGGCTTCGTGCAAGGCATGGGCTGGCTCACGACCGAGGAACTCCAGTGGGATGACCAGGGCCGGTTGCTCACGCACTCGCCGGACACTTACAAAATCCCGTCCGTCGGCGACACGCCGCAAATTTTCAACGTGACGCTGCTCAAAAACGCGACGCAGAAAGACGTGGTGCATGGCAGCAAAGCCGTCGGTGAACCACCGTTGATGCTGGCGATTTCCGTGCGCGAGGCGATTCGCGACGCCGTGGCGGCGTTTGGTTCCGGCACCGGGGAGGTGGCGCTCGCCTCACCCGCGACCTGCGAGGTGATTTGGTTTGCGATTCGGAAACGCTAAGACGCGCCGACTCGCGTGGGAGCGACCGCGGAACCCGCGTCCGTTGCGAAGTAACTATGCTTGAACGATTCTTCCGCCTTTCGGAAAACAACACGACGGCGCGCATCGAGGTGCTGGCCGGGTTGACGACGTTCCTGACGATGGCCTACATCATCGTTGTGCAACCGGCGGTGTTGTCGGGCGCCATGTTCGGGACGCCGACGGGGATGGATTTTGGCGCGGTGACCACGGCAACGTGTCTCTCTGCCGCGCTGGCCACGGCGCTCATGGCGTTGCTGGCGCGTTATCCCATCGCACAAGCGCCGGGCATGGGCGAAAATTTCTTCTTTGTGTTTTCGGCCATCCCCGCCGCCGCTGCCGCTGGTTTCACCAACAGTTGGCAGGTCGCACTCGGAACCGTTTTTGTATCGGGCATTTTATTTTTGATTCTGTCGCTCGCCGGCCTGCGCGAAATGATTTTCAACGCCGTCAGTCCCAGCATGAAATGCGGGATTGCGGCGGGCATCGGGTTGTTCATCGCGTTCATCGGACTGCAAAACGCCAGCGTCATCGTCAAAGACCCCGGCTCGGCGGTGAAGTTGAACGCGCACTTCGCCTCGCCCGACCTGATGGTGTTTTTCGCCGGCCTGCTGACCACGGTGGTGCTGCACGCACGCAAAGTCCGCGGCTCGATTCTGTGGGGCATCGTCGCGGCGACGGCGCTGGCGGTCGTGTTGAAGCTGGCTTTGCCGCCATCAGGTTCACCACTCGTCGCCAGTTCAATGTTGGTAAAACAATTTATTTTCGCCAAAGGCGTCGTCGCCGTGCCGCCGTCGCTCGCGCCGACGTTTTTTCAAATGGACATCATTCACGCGCTGTCGCCGAAAATGCTGCCGTTCGTTTTTGTGTTTCTGTTCATGCTCGTGTTCGACGCCATCGGCACGTTGATTGGCGTTTGCGAACAGGCCGGGTTCATGCGCAACAACAAACTGCCGCGCGCGAAACAGGCGATGGTGTCCGACGCCGTCGGCACGGTGGCGGGCGCGGCGCTGGGCACCAGCACCGTGACGAGCTTCGTCGAAAGCGCGGCGGGCGTGGAGCAAGGTGGACGCACGGGGTTGACCGGCCTGGTCGTGGCCGCGCTGTTTTTGCTGGCGCTGTTTTTCAGTCCGCTGATTGCCATGGTCGGCAGCTACCCGCCCATCACCGCGCCCGCGCTCGTCATCGTCGGCGCCATGATGGCGCAAAATGCCGCCAGGATTGACTGGAAAGATTACACGGAATCCGTGCCCGCGTTCCTGGCGATGATCGGCATTCCGCTGTCGTATTCGATTGCCGACGGCCTTGCGCTGGGCTTTATCACTTACCCAATCATCAAATTTTTCAGCGGCAAAGGACGCGACGTCGGCTGGCTGACTTGCATTCTCGCCATCGCGCTCGTGTTGTATTACATTTTCGTGCGGAGTAAAATGGGTTGAAGTTGCAAAAGCCATGCGAAACATCCAACAAAAACTCGGCATCGCACGGGGCGAACAGCCGGCGGAGCTGCTCTTCAAAAACGCCCGGCTCGTGAATGTCTTGAGCGGCGAGATTCATCCCGCGAATGTGGCGGTGGATGACGGACGGGTCATCGGCATCGGTGATTACCGGGCGCGGCGGGTGATAGACCTGGATGGCTCGTATCTGGCGCCGAGTTTGATTGACGGCCATTTTCACGTCGAAAGCTCGATGCTCACCGCGCCGGAATTTGCGCGGGCGGTCGTGCCGCACGGCACGGGCGCGGTGGTGATTGACCCGCATGAATACGCCAACGTGCTCGGGCTCGACGGCATCCGCTACGTTTTGGAATCCACGAAAAATCTCGCGGTGGATTTTTTCATCATGCTGCCCTCGTGCGTCCCGGCGACGCCGCTGGAAACGGCGGGCGCGCGGATCACGGCGGATGATTTGAAGTTGATGATTCATGACGAGCGCGTCGCGGGCGTGGCGGAGTTGATGAATTTTCCCGGCGTTTTTCTCGGCGCCAAGAGCGAACTGGCAAAGATTGACGCCGGCAAGGGCAAGTGCGTGGACGGGCATGCGCCCGGCCTGCGAGGAAAAAATCTCAACGCCTACGTGCTGGCCGGCGTGCGTTCGGACCACGAGTCCACGGAAGTCGCGGAGGCGCGGGAGAAGTTGCGGCTCGGCATGCACATTTTGTTGCGCGAAGGCAGCACGGAGAGGAATCTCGCGCACCTGCTGCCGCTCATCAATTCGCACAACGTGCAAAACTGCTCCTTCGCCACCGACGACAAGCTCGCCGGCGACCTTGTGAACGAAGGCCATATTGACCATTGCGTGCGCAAGGCCATCCGGCTCGGCCTGCCGCCCATCAGCGCGCTGCAAATCGCCACCATCAACACCGCGCGGCATTACCGTTTGCAAAACCTCGGCGCCGTCGCGCCGCGCTTCTGGGCGGACTTCATTGTGTTCGACGACTTGAAAAAGTTTTCCATCCGCCAGGTCTACAAAAAAGGCGTGTTGGTTGCGGAAGACGGGCGGTTTCTTGGCCGGACGCCGGCCAAAACCGGCTCGCCCCGCGGCACAATGAACTTGCGCTACCAACCGGGCGATTTCAGCGTCCGGGCCGTCGGCCGGAAAAAAATCAAAGTCATCGAAATTGTCCCGCAGCAAATTGTCACCAAGACCGCCATTATCACGCCGAAGGTTGAAGACGGCGAAATTGTTGCCGACACGGCGCGCGACATTCTCAAGCTCGTTGTGGTGGAACGGCACCGCGCCACGGGCAACGTCGGCGTCGGCTTTGTGCGCGGGTTCAAGCTCAAACGCGGCGCACTTGGTTCAACCGTCGCGCACGACGCGCACAACGTCGTCGTCGCCGGCACGAACGACGCGGACATCCGGTGCGCCATCCAGCAACTGGAGCGGATGCAAGGCGGACAGGTCGCCGTGGCCAACGGCAAAATCAAAGCCGAACTGCCTCTGCCCATCGCGGGACTGGTCTCCGATCGTCCGCTCAAGGAAGTGATGAAGCGCATTGATGACTTGAACGCCGCCGCGCGCTCTCTCGGCTGCGACCTCGACGCGCCGTTCATGACGCTTTCGTTCTTGAGTTTGTCGCCGATTCCATCGTTGAAGCTGACGGACCAAGGCTTGATTGATGCGGTAAGACTTCAACGGACCAGCTTATTCGTATAATTCAAATGAGTCAGCGCGCCCTCGCCGAAATCAGACCGCTCGAACGAGACGCGTTCGTCCGCATCATCGGCCCGGTGTTTGAGCTCGCCGTGGATTGATATCATTATCAGAATCGTTGCTATGCCGTTTATACCAGCTCCGACGAGAAAAAGTGGCTCGCAAAGCTCAAACCCTCAGTTGTTCCCGGCAGCCAATTATTTATCTGCAAATTCGACCCAACCAGCTATCACGGGTGGATGTTGCCATCTTTTTGGAAATGGTTTCAGGAAAAACACAAAAAACTGAATAAACTCACACAAATGCGCCGTGAGTTTAGAGCAACAATCTGTTAGCACACGATCCAATAATCGCCTCACGCGCGACCGAAAGTTGCGTTACATTGAAAACGGCGGGCCGGACCGGGCTGCAATCCCAATCCGACCAAGCAACTGAATTAACAACTAAACGGGAATGCAGAGATGACGAAACAAAGCATCATTGACGCAATCAACACGCGGATTGGAAAAACGAGTTATGGCGCATGGCGAATTGGCCTGACGCATGATCCAGCCGGGCGCAAGACGTATTGGAAAGACAGCGAAAGCAAAGACATATACTGCTGGTCGCTGTGGACTGCGGATTCACTTTCTGATGCGCAAGACATTGAGAACTATTTCATCAACGTCAAAGGGATGACGGGTGGAATGGACGGGGACATGGATTCCAGCAAGACCGCTTACGTTTATATTTTTTAAGCCGGACAGGGTTAAGTATGCGTAGGCGCACATTTTCTTCGGTGACGAAGGCGACAAAGCCTGCCTCGAATAATCATCAACGGTCAGGCTGCTTAAAGGTATAGTCCGAAATGTTGACACAAAATCGCCGGGCCATTTGTGGGAAGCGCGCTTGCCAAATGGAAGCCAATGGTGGAGTTGGCGGAGAAGATTCTTTGGCCCCGCCGGGGCATTTGGCCGGCATCGGCGCAATCCGCGTCACCCGCAGTTGAAAAGTTCCGCGTCTTCCGCCGCAGCTTGTCGCAAATAATCCTTTGACCGCCGCGCATGACTCTGCTTTGCTCCGCACAGGTTGGCTTGGCAAAGCCGTTGATGAACGCGACCAAATCTTTTGTCGTCCAAAAATATCCGCCTGGTTTCCGCGCGCGGCGCGGGCTGAACTGGGCCATCCTCGGCCTCATGTATGCGTCCTACTACATGTGCCGCTACAATTTCCGGTTCGCCACGCCGGGCATGGTGGAGGAATTTCATTTCACCAAATTCCAAATCACCAATATTTTGGGGGCGTGGTCGGTCGCCTACGGCTTCGGCCAGTTGCTCAACGGGCTGCTGACCGACCGCATCGGCGGCCGCGCAGCCATGCTCATCGGCGCGGCGGGGACGGTTTCACTCAATCTCATTTATGGATTCGCCTCGTTCACCGGGACGTTTTCGACCTTCGCGCTCATCTGGCTGATGAACGGTTATGTCCAGTCGTTCGGCGCGCCGGGAATGATCAAGATCAACGCGGCGTGGTTCAACCGCAACGAACGCGGGACGTTTGCGGGCATCTTCGGGTTCATGATTCAATCCGGCCAGTTCGCCATCAACAATCTGGCGCCGTTCCTCCTCGCCGGGTTTGCCATCGGCGCGTGGACGATTGGCCAGGGCGAATGGCGCTGGCTGTTCCGCATTCCGCCGCTCATCACCGCGTTCATGGCCGTGCTGGTGGTGCTGATTCCCAAGGAAACGCCGGAGGCCGCCGGCTATCCTGGCTTGATTCATGACGAATTGAGTGCGGGCGACACGCGCGTGCGCACTAGCATCAAGGAGTCCTTCATCACCATCTTCACGCATCCGCTCGTGTGGTTTTACGCGGTGGCGTATGCCTGCACCGGCGCGGTGCGGAACAGTTCCGACCAGCTTGCCCCGCTTTATTTCGTGGAATACCTCAAGCTTGACATCGCCAAAAGTGCCGCCGCGCACTGGACCATGAACCTGATGCCGCTCGTCGCGGTCTTCGGCTCGCTGGCTTCCGGAATCATTTCGGACAAATTCTTCAAGGGCCACCGCTCGCCCGTGGCGATGGGGCTGTATTTCGGGCAATCGGTTGTCATCATCATCGCGGCCGTGATTATTTATTCGGGCTTTGTCGGGCCGACGCCGATGGGGGTTTTCCTCGGCTGCTTTTTCCTGGTGATGATTTCGCTTACGGTCAATTCCACGCATTCGCTCGTCGGCGCCGCCGCGCCGATGGACATCGGCGGACGCCGGATGGCGGGATTCGCCTCCGGCGTGATTGATTCGTTCCAGTATTTTGGCGCGGCCATCGCGCTGCCGGCCACCGGCTGGCTGCTTGACCGCTACGGCTGGGGCGCGTGGTATCCGACGATGGCCGGCTTCGGACTGGTGGGCGGGTGCGCGATGCTGCTGGTCATGTCCAAGCAACGGCGGCTGGCGGCTTTGCCAGCGGCCCCGGCTCAAAACAGGGATTGACGCTGTAGCAGTATTTGTCCTCGTATTGACCCTGATATATTCCGGTCGTCCACTGCGTGACTTCCTTCGGCGCGCCCTGCACGGCGATGGGCGAGCCGCCGGAAACTTCCATCAGCCGGTTGCGCGCGGCGTCCACGCTCATCCAGTTGAAAATCGAACCGGCGTAAATGTTGTCGCGCGTCTCGCCCATGCCAATGGCTCCATCCTGGCTGCGATGACTCCAGATCGCCGTGACATATAAACCCGGCGAACCGCGCAGCATGGAAAAATGCACCTCCATGGTGCCGTTCGTGGACGAGGTGCTCAACAGGCTGATTTCGGCGTAGTTGCCGCCATTGCCTGCCGGATCTGACACGAGCGTATAGGCGAAGCTGCCGCCGCCGAAGCCGCCCAATTCCCAATACAACTTACCGACGTTCGGATTGCCGGACAGCAGATTGATCGTCTGTGTGCCGCCGCCGTTGTTGTAAGTGTAATTGATGGTGGGAATCTGGCTGCTCGATTTGGTGCAAACGATTGAGACAGTGGCATTGGCAATCGTCACCATCGAACCGCTGTCCGTAAGCGTCACGTCGGGGCCGGCGCCCGTGCCGCCGCCGGGAATGTTGGCCCGGACTGGATTTATAGTCAGCAGCAGGCCCAGCAGGCAAACAAGGCCGGGAGCGGATTTGATTTGCGTCTTCTTTGGCTGACAAAGCGGCTTGATGAATATACGATGGAAACGCGTCGCGGCGGGTTTAGGCATGTTGAAACAATGATTGATTGCAGCTAATTTAGCATTCCCTGCTGTTCGCTGCCATCAAAAATCCTCGTAAGGAACACAAAACCAGGCTCGTGCCGGAATTCGCGAAAATGGATGAGTCAACGGGACGGATTCCGGTCTAAACCGCCGCTTGGGAAAAACAGTAGAACCGATTGGAAAAATTTGTTTGAAACTGGTCTGGCGGATTGACCGGATTGCAGCATCATATTCGCCGTTGCTCAATTTTATGAAAATTGGATTATGGCTTGCAGGCCGTGGACTTGTTCTGGCTGTTGTCGCTCTGACGGTGTTCCGCTCGCGCGGCGACACGAACCGTTATGCCGGCGGCGAGTGGTCCTTGGTGGACGCGAAGCCGGCAATGGCGGCGGCGCCGGAAATCACCCCGGCGAAATACCCGGATTGCGACGCCGCGACGGTGGATCAAAAGTCGGTCCGGGTGTATCGCGCGGACGGCACGGGGGAGTGCCAGGATGAAACGTTCACGAAGGTGCTCACGGAAAAAGGCAAGCGCGACAACCGCACGCTCACGCTGACTTTCATGCTGCCCTATACGACGGTCGCAGTCCCCACATTGGAGGTGATCAAACCCGGCGGGGAAACGGTTCCGGTGGACGTGGCGGCGAATTCCAAGGAGTCCATTGATGACAGCCAGATGGCGGAGAACATTTACGACCCGAACATGAGGGTGTTGCAGGTGAACATCCCGAGTCTGGATGTCGGCGACGTAATCCATTCAGTGGAGCGCGAGAATGTCGAGCGCCCGATCATCCCTGGTGAATATGCCGAGGAAAATGTTTTTGAGGGCACGGGTTTCATCCGGCACATCACTTACGAGGTTCATGCGCCGGAGGACCGGCCGCTGAAACGCATTGTGATGCGGGACGAGGTTCCGGGAACGGTCACGGCTTCGACGCAACGAGGCGCCGACAACTCGATCATGTATCGCTGGGAAGTGAACAACGTGCCGCGCATGTTTGACGAGCAGTCCATGCCGCCTTACGCCGAGGTGTTGCAGCGGCTTTTTGTCAGCACCATGCCGGATTGGGCGTCCGTCTCGAAATGGTATTGGAACTTGAGCCAGACGCATCTGGACGCAACCACGCCGGACCTGAAGCAGCAGGTGCGGGACCTGACCGCCGGCGCCGCGACGGACATGGACAAGGTCAAGGCGCTGTTTTATTTCGTGTCGAACAAGATCCGTTACTCGGGCATCACGCCGGAAAAGGACCGGCCCGGTTTCGAGCCGCATGACGTATGCATCACCTTCGATAAAAAATATGGCGTTTGCCGGGACAAGGCGGCCCTGCTGGTTTCGATGCTGCGCCTGGCCGGCTTGAACGCATATCCCGTGCTCGTCAGCGTCGGCACCCACAAGGATGCCGAGGTGGCCGACCCGTTTTTCAACCATGCCATCGCCGGTGTCGAACTGGAGAAAGGCCAGGTCATTTTGATGGACCCGACCGACGAGAACACGCGGGAACTGCTGCCGGCCTCCGACCGCAACCAGAGCTATCTCGTTTGCCGGTCCGAAGGCGACACCATCCGGTTAAGTCCGATTCAACCGCCGGATGAAAACATGCTGACGATAAAGACGACCGGGACTTTGAACGCGGACGGTATGATCGAGGCGAAGTCGGAATTATCGTTCCAGGGCGTCAACGACGACGCGTATCGAAACGCCTTCTCAAAAATGAAACCGGACGATGAACGCCGGTTTTTCGAGCAGCGCCTCAAACAGGCCGCGCCGGGTCTGCGCCTCAAATCGTTGAAACTCATTCCGGCGGACATGCGCGACGTGGCCACGGGCCTGCGGGCGGAACTGGAATTTTCCGTGGACGGCATGACGGCCAACGGCGGCGGCAAATCGGTGGCGAGCGTGCCGTGGATTGGCAAGCGGCTGGGCGTCCTGAACTTCATCCTCGACGGCACCGGCCTGGAGAAAAGGAAATACCCGTTGATGACCGAAGTCGCCTGCGGAGTGCAGGAGGACATTTCGCTCAAACTCGCCGGCGGGTTTGGCGGTGCGGTCTCGCTGCCGGCGACTTCGTCGGTGGAGGACGATGGCGTGAGCTACCGGCAGCTGTTTGATGCCAGGGCGGATTCGCTCGAATGTTCCCGGACGTTGAAATTGAAGGCGGTCGAGTTCACGCCCCTCCAATACCAGAATCTCAAAAAGACTTTGAAGCTGCTGGCGGATGACGGACGGAAATCGCCGATCCTGGCGCTCAATGAAAAATCCGCGACCAATGGTCCGGCCATGAGCGTCAATCCCGGCACGCCGCCGGTGGAATCCAACGCGCGGATTCTGGAGAGCCGGAAGGAACTCGACGTGACTGATCCGCACACGGCGGTCTATCGGATGAAATACTCCAAGCGCATCCTGACTTACGGAGGCAAAATCCGGGAGGGCGAGGTGAAAATCCCCTACAACCCCGCCTGCGAGGAGGCGCGGCTCATCCGCGCGGTCGTGACTTCCCCGAACGGCGGGCGCCAGGAAATTTCCAAGGTCGAAATCAACGTGATGGACGCGGGCTGGAACGCGTCGGCGAATCGCTACACCGGCGGTAAAATTCTGGTCGCGACCCTGCCGGGCGTGGAAGTCGGATCCACCATCGAGGTCGAATTTGAAATCGCCTACACCAACAAGCCGTTCGTGTCGGGGTTTGAGTCGTTTCAATTGCCGGACGAGCTGGACCAGAAATCGTTTACGTTGACCGCTCCAACCGGCGTGAAAATCCAGCGGCTGGTCAGCGGCACGCCGGGAATGATCGACAGCCGGCAAACGAACAATAACGCCGGTCAGGAGTTTCAATGGCACATTGGAAAAGTGGCGGCTTTGCCAGCCGAAACCCAGCTTCCGCCAGAATGGGTCTATGCCGCCGGCGTGGGCTATTTTGTCGGCGACGCGAAGAATTATTTCAAAGAATTAAACGAGACGATGCTGGATCGGTCTCATAAATCCACGAAAGCGGCGGAGCTGGCGCGGCAACTGACCGCAAAAGCGGGAACCAAGCTCGATGGGGTGAAGGCCATCCGCGATTTTGTCGCCAAGACGATCCGTAGCGCTGGGCCGTCCTTCACAGAATTGCCGTTGAGCGAACTTTCCGATGCCGATACGACGTTGGCGGATGGATATGGCCATGCGGCGGACCGCGCCATTCTGCTCCACGCGATGCTGGAGGCTGTGGGTTTGCAACCCGGGTTTGTGCTGGCCTCGAGTCTGCCGGCCATCGCGGGCATCACGAACGTCGCGATGTCGTTTCCCCTGCCCGACTCCTTCCAGACGCCGCTCGTCAGGATCACGCTGGATGGCGTGAATTATTATCTGAACGACACGGACCAATATGCGCAACCGGGTTCGACGGGCTGTGATGGCGCGCTGGGTGTCGTGCTTTCCACCCAGGCGTGGGAAATCATTCACGCCGCCAAAGGTTGCGAGGACGCAACCCGGACGGATTACACGCTCCTGCTGGATGACAGCGGCCGGACGTTGCTCGAAGTTTCGCGCTGGTATTACGGTGAAAATTACAGCGACAGGAACAAGTATTTCTCCGAGCTGCCGCCCGAGGAACGGAAACGGTATTTTCAGGAAGCTGTTTCCGGGGTGACCCAGGGCGCTCAACGGGTGGGCGATTTGAAGACCGCGTTCGAAACCTATCCGGGACTGGAGCAGTTCTCGGTGATCATAGACAACTACGGAATCACGGACGGAAATTATTTTTATTTCAACCTGCCTTCAACTCCGCCACTGATGCCAGCCGGTGCCGACCAACGCACCCTGCCCTTGCTCATTTCACAGGGGAATAAAAATACAGTCCATATCGAAGTTGATTTGCCGTCGGATTTTCCCAAGGTTCTCATCGAGCCGAAAAGTGAAAACTTCGTGGCTGGCGCCGAGACGGCACGAATGACCACGCAAAACATACCCGGCGGATGCGACATCACCGATGAATTCGAAACCGCCCCGGCCATCGTCAGCCCGGGCGATTATCAGGCGATGCTGAAGGTTGAATCCGCCCTGGGCCGGAAATCATCGAAGGTGTTTCTGCTGGAACAGAAGTAACGTGTGCCGGCCCTTTTCACGGTTTAGGATAGCCGGCTGATTGCGCCAATATCATCATCTGATCCGGCCGAAGTTTTAATTTCGGACCAAGGGCCGCCCGATCCACTGAACCTCTTGCTCCGGTGACCAGTCCCTCGGAGGCGCAGAACAGGTAGGCGTTCTGGGAAATGTAACCGACATCAATATTGGCCGTATTCTTTTTATTTTCATCGCTTCCATTCCCCATCTTGGCGAAATCGGCGACAAACACCAGGGTCACCGGCGCATCCTTCACGAAAGACTGGGTCCCGCCCAGACTCCGGATGTCTTCCGCAACAACCAGAACGAGTTTGTTGGAGTTGGCGTCATAGACATACGCGCCCTGCTTCAGGAGCACATAAATATCGGTTTCCATGTGATTGTTGGCTGAGGGCGCCGTGCGCCTGCCATCGGGCCGATTGACGCCAAAGGAGGCCCAGAGCAGGCTGGAGAGCTGTTGCGGTGACAGATCTTTGGAATCAAACGCCCTGCCAGTGGACCGCTTTGCCAGCGCCTCCATCAGAGGCATGCCGCCGGTTTTTTGCGGCGCGGGAAGGTCAATGTTCTGCGCGAAGAGACTGCTGGCAATAAATGTGGCAACGATTAGATAGAGTGTCTTTTTCATAATGTATTTTGTGCTAAAATGATGGCCGATGGCGCGGTCAGCGCAATGATAAAGTGGAACCAGCGACTGAAAAGTGCAGCGGTGTTCGGCATGCTGGAAGTAAGCTACACTCGTCCTACGGCGAGCGGATGCGGTAGAAACGGTTGGGGTAATTGGTCCACTTTGGATCGTTGAAACGAACCAAACCAAAGGAGGTGAGGCTCAAGGTCTGAAGAGGTGTCCACGGACCGCCCAGGTTTGTGCAGGCTTCCACAACAAAGGGAATATTCTCCGTCCCGGTGACATTAAAGCCGAAGCAATTTGCTTTAACACCAAAACTTCCATCTTTGGTTTGCACTTGCGGGTTCCATAGCAATACGGGAATACCGTCAAAGGTGGAGCCCCAGCCGATGGCTCCCGGCAAATAATAGACCGTTGAATTGGGAGCAGCTAGGAACACAGAAAAATCATTGGTGCGAGTGGGTGAGTTGCCTCTGAAATAGACTCCTGTCAGGCTGCCACAGTAATAGAACGCAAAGCTCCCGATGTTGGTGACGCTGCTACCAATCGTCACACTGGTCAGGCTGGTGCATCGGCAGAACGCGTTGCCGCCGATGCTGATGACACTGCTGCCGATCGTCACGTTGGTCAGGTTGGTGCAGTCAGAGAACGCAGAGACTCCGATGCTAACGACGCCGTTGGGGATTGTTGCATTGGTCAGGCAGATGCAACCCCAGAATGCCCCGAACCCGATGTTGGTGACGCTGTTGGGAACTGTATAACTACCGTTCACGCTCGGATATGCAATGATCACGGTCTGGCTCTTGTTGAACAAGACCCCAGCCACACTGCTGTATGACGGATTGTTCGTATCCACCGTTATCGAGGTCAGGCTGGTGCAGGAAAGGAACGCACCGTTCCCAATGCTAGTGACGCTGTTTGGAATCGTAACACTGGCCAGGCTATAGCATCGCAAGAACGCCTGAACCCCGATGCTGTTGACGCTGTCAGGGATCGTCACATTGGTCAGGCTGCCGCAATCATCGAACGCCTGATTCTCGATGCTGGCGACGCTGTTGGGAATCGTCACACCGGTCAGGCTGGAGCACCCATGGAATGCCTGGATTCCAATGCTGGTGACGGGGAAGCCGTTCGTAGTGCTCGGAATAGTCACTTCAGTATTGGTCCCGGTGTAGCCAGTGATGGTGATTGCGCCATTGTTGGTGGTGAAGGTGAATTGGGCCTGCGCCACGACGGGCAGCATCACCGCACACAGCAGCGAGATTTGAATAAGGTATCGCCATTTGAAGGTAGGGACAGCGCGCCGCGCTGTCCGGACGCCGCAGCGCGGCGTCCCTACCATTGAACATGATACGCCACCCAGATTTCGTCTGACTTTCACAATTTTACAAAACATAGCTGTTTGTGACGCGGCCTTTCTTTGGCTACAGTAGTTTTTTAATCCCATCGGCACGGAATGGGAAGAGTAAATAGGTCGTTTTGAACAAGTAAAAGCGCAGGTGAAGCGTTGAATCGCTTTTACTGAATCGGCGGGCAATTCCGGGAGCGCCATCGTAGCGCCGATTTTCAACCGGCTGTATCACACGGGTTTTCAATCCGCTGATGCACGACTGGCCACGCGCCGTAGCGGCAGCCATCCTAGCTGCCGTAGAGCCGGGCCTCCAGCCCAGCGCAAACACGCACGATTTCATTGCGTCGCCTCATCTCGTGAAATAAATAATTTTCTTCCGGGCGGCTGGAAGCCGCCCTCCATGTCAGGCCGGGAGTCCTGACGTCACGAACGGTGTCAGGCTGCGCCCAATTCCCGCCGTCACCAGAAATGGCGATGGTGGAAATATGCGTATATGCTAAATTGGGTTTGAAACAATCCTTATGACTAAATGTAGAAAACCTGTTGCTTGATTCCATGAGCGAGCCATGCAATCAGACGAACTGGACGGGCGTTGAAATTATGGGCGCGATTTCCGGATGCCTGCCATCGGAAAGACGCGAGGGCGAGACCGTGAACCAAAGTCCGTCGGCGCCCAACGCCTTCGTCAACTAACGCATTCTTCCCCGCCAAACAGGAAAAACCAACAGATGATGAAACTCCACCTCAAAACCGCTCTTTTGCTTGGCCTGATACTGATTGGAGGTTCCATTTTTGCCAACATTCCCGGTGGCGGCACCGGCACCGGGCTGAACGTAACGCTGGTGGACAATGGCGACGGCACGGTGACGATGGCCAATGGCATTGTCTCCATTGTCATCACCAAGGCGGATGCGACCATCCACCAGATCAATTACACCTACAACAACAGCGGCACGCCCACGACTTATCAGGTGTTGACCGGCGGAAACAACGGCGGCCAGCTTTACTGGGAGTTCGGCGGATTCAGCGTCGGTTCGGCGGCCTATTCCGTCGTGGCCAACACGGGCGACTATGCCGAGGTGGATCTGTTGTTCACCTCGGTGAGCAGCGGGACGGTGGACATCCATTTCTCCATGCTGCGCGGCTCGACCGGATTTTACGTGACGCCCATCTGGAGTCATCGTAACGGCGACGCGGCCATGGGCATGGGCGAGACCCGCGACAACATCTACATTTCACCGACGTTCACCTGGAACAGCATCGATGCCGCGCACAATTTTCAATACAACATCGGCGGCTCGGCGGTTGGGGTAGGCGGCCAGGGTGCGCCGGTGGAGGTTTCGTTGTGGACGAACGGCATTGCCGCCGGCCGATACGAGGACAAATACAAATATTGCGCGGACTTCGGCGTGGAGCGGGCCTGGGGCTGGAGCAGCGTGAACAATCCCGCCGCAGGGTTCACCGGCCGGAACATCGGCATCTGGCACGTTCTTGCGAGCGCGGAGTATTACAATGGCGGTCCGATAAAACCGGAACTCATGGACGCGCCAATGGTCAACATGCTCAATGGCGGACATTACCAGATGGGCAGCGACAGCCAGTGGGGCGCAAACGAAATTTGGACGCGGGTGTCCGGGCCGTATTTCATTTATCTCAATAGCATCACGAACAGCATCACCAATCCCACCCAGGCGGCCAACGCGCTGTTTGCCGACGCCCTGGCGCAGGCCACCGCCGAAGCAACGGCCTGGCCTTACAGCTGGTTCAATAACGCCAATTATGCGCCCGCATCGAATCGCGGGACAATCAAAGGCCAGATCGTCATCAACGACACCGGCAATCCAAACGCCGTCGCCTCGAATTTGTGGGTCGGTGTCGTGCGGCAACCCGTGACGGTGACCGGCGTTTATGATTTTCAGCAATGGATGAAGCCTTACCAGTTCTGGGTGCAGACGGATGCCAGTGGTAATTTCACCATCCCCAATGTCATCGCGACGAATAATTACACCTTGTATGCGTTTGGTCCGGGCGCGAATGGAACGTTCATGTCGCAAAATCAAACCGGCGGCAATCCGCCGGTCTTGTTTAATCTTCCCGCTTCGCAGTTCAGCGTGACGGTGACCAGCGGTGCGACGAACAATCTGGGCACCGTCACGTGGACGCCAGCGCGTATCGGCCCGACCGTCTTTGAAATCGGCTACCCGGACCGGACGGCCAAGAAATTCCGCCACGGCGACGATTGGTGGGTGGGCGACATCGGACCCAGCCCGACGAACCCGATGCCCGTGTGGAGCAAATTTTTGGAATACCCGTTTGATTTTCCGAGCGGGCCAAATTACATCGTCGGGCAAAGCCGCTGGTCCACGGATTGGAATTTCGTCCAGCCGGTCGTCGTGGACAGCGCGGGAAGCATGAATGCTTCCGCTTCCACCATTACTTTTAATCTTGCTACCGCGCCGACAAATGGTGCGACGGCGTCGCTTTACATCGGCACGGCGTCGGATGATGCGGGGCCGCTCATCGTCAGCGTTAACGGTGGGGTTTTGGTCGGCGGCATTGGCGGCGTCACCGCGTCGCCGAGCATTTTGACGAACACCGGCTATTTTCCGTGGTATAGCAGCAGTGACACAACCATCCGCGACGGGGTGAGCGCCGTGTTTTCCGATGAGCGCATTGGTTTTCCGGCCAGTCTGCTGCACGCGGGACAGAACACCATCACGCTCAACATGCGCAAGGGCGGCAGCCTCAACAACCATGCGATGTATGACTACCTCCGGCTGGAGTTGACCGGCTGCATTCCGCCGCAGCCAGCCAGCGTCACGGCTTACGCGGGGAACAATTGCAATTTGATTTCGTGGCCGGTGACGCCGGGCGCGACAAGTTACAAAATTCTACGCACGACGACTTCGGGCAGCGGTTATGTTTCAATCACCAATGGTGTCACCGGCCCCGTGTGCGGCAGCGGATGGAACAATGCGGCTTATCTCGACCCCGGCGCGGCAAATGGGACAACTTACTATTACGTTGTGCAATCGGTCAATCCCGGCGGCGCGAGCACCAATTCGCCGGAAAGTCCCGGCGCGACCCCGTCCGGTGCGGTGTCAACAAGCGCGCCCGCCGCGCCGACCGGCCTTGCGGTAACCAGTGTCGGTCATCATGGCGTGACGCTCAATTGGAGCGCGTCGTCCGGCGCGAATTTCTACACCGTCTATCGTTCAACCTTGGTGGACACGCTCGGCGGCGCGTCCAACACCTTGAGCACGATCGTGCTCAACAACACCAACACTGGCACCAGTTACACCGACACGTCGCCGACGGATGGCAGCATTTACAGCTACTTTGTCACTGGGACCAGCGCGGGCGGCACTAGCGGCAACTCGGCTTCCGCCGTGGGCGTGCCGTTGCCCGCCCCGCCGTCGGGCGCGCCCGGTTCGCTCACTGGAAATTTTGTTTCGGCCAACATTGTTCTCAACTGGTCGCCGGTTTCCGGCGCGGTCGGCTACATCATCCGCTCCTCGACGAACCTCAGCGGACCTTACGCTTACCTTGATAACATCACCGAGACAACTTACACCGACTCCGGTCAGGACCCCGCTACGACGTATTATTATCGGGTGACGGCGGTCAATGCTGCCGGCGTTTCACCCAATGCCAGCGTCAGCGTCACCGCCCCCCCGGCTGCTCCGGCGAGCCTATCTGCCATTCCCGGCGATTCACAGGTGACCTTGAGTTGGACTGCTGTTCCGGGTGCGGCAGGTTATATTCTCCGCAGCGGAATAAGCAGTGGCAACGTGACGACGGTGGTTGTTTCCGGCTACGTCAGCACAAGCTACACCAACACCGGGCTCATCAATGGCCAGACTTATTATTTTGTTGTGGCCGGCACCAATTCCGTCGGTCTTGGCCCGAACTCGCCTGAAGCCAGCGCAACGCCCAGCGCAAACATTGTCATCACGGCGCGGAATCTCACTTGGAAAGGCGATGGCTCGGCAAATGTCTGGGACGTGAGCGGCGCTTCCAACTGGAAGAGCAACACCACCGTGACCGTTTTCAACAACGGCGACGCCGCGACGTTTGACAACAGCGGCTCGAACAACGTGGCTGTCACCCTGGCCGGCACGCCGCAACCGGCGCTCGTCACGTTCAACGCCACGAAGAATTACACATTCAGCGGCGCCGGCTCGATTGCGGGCACCAACATTCTGCTCAAATCCGGCACAGGCACGTTGACCATCAACACCACCAACACCTTTTCCGGCGGCACCATCATCAGCAACGGTTCGATCGTCATTGGCAACATCGGCGCGAACAGCGCGGCTTGGGGCACCGGCCCGATCACCTTCTACGGCGGCACGGTGCAATTCAATGGCTACGGCGGCAGCCTTAACACCGGCTGGGGCGGTTGCACCAGCACGTTTATAGTGCCTGTCGGGCAAACCGGAACACTCCTGCTGCCGCCGCGCTGGGGTTACAGTTCGCCCTTCACCAGCCCGCTCATCGGCGGCGGCACGTTGAATGTGACCGTGGATAATATCCGCGATTATTTCAGCGGTGATTGGTCGTCTTTCACCGGCCAGATCAATTTTACCCCGCGAAGCGGCACCGGCGATTTTCGAATTGATAACACGGCGGGCTACGCGAACGCGTCCGTTTACCTGAACAGTGGCGTGAATTGTTACACCATCAACCACAACAATCTGACGGTTGACATCGGCGAACTCGGCGGCGCGACCACCGCGTTCATCGGCGCGGGCAGCAGCGGCGCGGTGAATCCCACCTGGCGCATCGGGGCGAAGAACACGACGAACACCTATGCCGGCACGATTGCGGATGCCGGAGTGACCTCCCTCATCAAAACCGGCGCCGGCACATTCATTCTCACCGGAATGAACAACACCTACAGCGGCGGCACGACCGTCAACGGCGGCACGTTGCTGCTCAACAACACCAATGGCAGCGGCACGGGCTCCGGCGCGGTCACGGTCGCCAATGGCGGCACGCTCGGCGGCAAAGGAATTGTTTCCGGCGCAGTCACGGTGAACTCCGGGGGCAGATTCGCACCCGGCAATCCGCTCGGCACGCTGACCATCAGCAACAACCTCACGCTGGCCGCCGGCAGCGCGACGTATGTTCAAGTCCAGCACTCGCCGCTGACCAATAATGCCGCGAAAATTTCCGGCACGCTGTTTGAAGAAGGCACGCTCAACGTGACGAACACCGGTGCGGCAACACTGACCAATGGAGACAGTTTCAAACTGTTCAGCGCGGGAAATTATTCCGGCTCATTCGCGGGATTCGTCCTGCCGCCATTGGGACCGAATTTGGCATGGAAGACCTCAACACTGGCCACCAACGGCGTCATCAGCATCGGCCCATTGACCCCGCCGGTCATCGGCGGAGCCAGCATCGTGAACGGCAATCTGACGTTGAGTGGCACGGGAGCGCCCGCCGACTGGACCTATTACGTTCTGACCTCGGCGGATGCATCGTTGCCGCTGGCGCAATGGATGCCCATTGCCACCAATCAAACTGACGCCGGCGGAAACTTTTTCGTCACAAACAGCGTGGATCCTAATTTGCCGCAGACCTTCCTGATATTGCAGTTTCAATGAATAATTTCATTTCGGACGCTTTCGCCGCCTGAAGCGTGACAAGTGACCAGTGGCAAGTGACATGAATCCTGCGCTTGCCTTCTTGTCACCTGTCACCTGTCACTTCCATGCGAATAATCGTTGTCTTGCGCGGGTGATTTCCCAAAATGGAGCGATGAACATTTCCCGGATCAAACCGGCCGCGTATATTGCAGCAGGTGGGCGGCTCGCAGGTGTCGGTTTTACGCGGCTGGCCCCGGCCATCGCCGCGGCCATTCTGATTTTCAATTCGCAAACCGCCAAGGCCGCGGATGAAATTGCGGCGACCAATTCAAGCGCCCTGCGGTTGCCCGCCATCTTCGGCGACAACATGGTCTTGCAGCGGCAGCAAACGGTTCTGGTTTGGGGCTGGGCCGCGCCGGATGCGAAAGTGACCGTGAAATTTTCCGGCCAGACAAAATCCACACGCGCAGCCGCGGACGGCAAGTGGCTGGTGAAGCTCGGGAAATTAAAGGCCTCCGCCGAACCACAAAATCTGGTCGTTGAATCCGGCGGGACAAAAATGTTCACGAACATTCTGGTCGGCGAAGTCTGGCTGGCTTCCGGCCAGTCGAACATGGAAAAGCCCATTGGCAAACAGCCCGGCCAGAAACCGGTATTCAACGCGGAGCAGGAACTGGCCGCTGCAAACTATCCGGACATCCGCATTTTCCAAGCTGAGAAAATTTTGTCCGCCATGCCGCTGGACGATTTGCAGAAATTTCACGGCTGGCAGGAATGCAGTTCCAACACCCTGAATTCCATCAGCTTTTCCGCCGCGGCCTATTTTTTTGGACGCGAGATTCACACGAATCTCAACGTGCCGGTGGGTTTGATTGAATCGTCGTGGGGCGGCACTCGCATCGAGCCGTGGACGCCGCCGGTCGGGTTTGAAGTGCTTCCATCGCAGGCGAAATTCGCGCGGGAAAAAATCGGCACGAACCGGATTTCCAACACGCGTCCGATGGCGATTTACAACGCGATGATCGCGCCGCTCGCCGGATTCGCCATGCGCGGCGCGATCTGGTATCAGGGCGAATCAAATTTGATGGGCACGAATGCCGACAACGATTACCTTGAGTATCCGGACAAGATGAAAGCGATGGTCGGCGGCTGGCGGCAGATTTGGGGCGAGGGCGATTTTCCGTTTTATTTCGTGCAGATCGCACCCTTCAAATACGCCGGCGGCAGAACCAAGCGCGCGGCTTCGCCGGAAATGCTGCCGGAATTCTGGACGCTGCAATCGCGCGCCGCCCGGCAGATCAAAAATACCGGCATGGTCGTGACGACGGATTTGGCGGACAATCTGGATGACATCCATCCGCGCGACAAACAGGACGTCGGCCATCGTCTCGCGTTGCTGGCGCTCAACAAAGCCTACGGCGAAAAGAACGTCGTCTGTTCGGGCCCGATGTTCAAGAAAATGAAAATTGAAGGCAGCAAGGCCGTGCTGACATTTGACCACGCGAATGGCGGACTGGTGAGCAAAGACGGCCAGCCGCGTATAAGCTCCCAGTCGGGTGGCTTGCAGGTGTCGGTTCTACGCGGCCAGCCGCTGACCTGGTTCACGATTGCTGGCGCGGATAAAAAATTTGTTTCTGCCGACGCAAAAATTGCCGGCGACACGGTGGAAGTTTCCGCCGCCGGGATTGAAAAGCCGGTCGCCGTTCGTTTCGCGTGGGATGAAACCGCGCAGCCGAATTTGTCGAACAAAGCCGGTTTGCCCGCCGAACCGTTTCGCACGGACGATCCGCCCGGAGAATGAAATGCGATGCAAAAGCAGGGCGGGCTTTCAGGCTGCCCACTTCCGCTCAAATGCCGTGAGACTTCGCACAACCATCGCCGCCTTCCTCTCCGCCTGCTTTGGCGCTTTGATTTTGACCGCTCATGGCGCCGGTGCGGAGGCGCTTCAATTTGTAAATTCGGATTTGCAGATCGGTGCGGTCACCGCCGACACAAATGTTCCGGTGACGTTCGTGTTGACGAATCGCTCGGACAAAGCCGTTAAAATCGCCGGGGCGGATTCATCCTGCAGATGCACTTCTTTGCAAAAGTCGCCGGAGGAAATCCCCGCGCACGGCAGCGGCGCATTTGAATGGACTTTCAATTCGTCGCGCGCGACCGGGGCGGTGACGCAGGTGGTGGAGGTGGATGCCACGGATGGACAGATCATCATCGGGCAATTCCATGCCACGGTTGAACCTCCGGTGGAAACGGCGGCTCTTCATGTTTCAACAAACACAATCACGCCACCCGCCGCGTATAATCTGGCTACGGGGCTTGACGCGACAAACGCGGCTGGGCGGCCCGCCACGATACGCAAAGGCGGCATCAGCGGGCCGGGCAAACCGCCCGCATCGGGGGAGAAATGATAAACGCGCGGTCGGCCGGGTCGGTGAAACAAAAGTTTTGAACCGGCCACCGATGCTGCCGCGGGATGCCACCATGCCGCCGGGCGTTTATTTTTTTCATAAATTATTTTTTGCCGGAAACCAGACCGTTGTTGATGTCCCCGTAAATCACGCCGCGCCCGCCGGTGGTAAAATAGACGCGGCCATAAATGCGCGGGTCGCAGATGATGAGCGGGACGTTGGCGTTGGCATATTGATGCTGATCGTCATCAATGCGAACCAAGGTCTGCCCGGCATCGTCGGAACGGCAGCGGGCATGAAGTTGATTGATGCTGCCGGGCAGAAAAATGGCGGGAAAAGTTCTTCCGGGCGCGGCTTTTCCGAAACCGAGCGCGTCCGCGCCGCCGACGTTGTCGAGTTTGGTGAAGGACGCGCCGCCATCGGTGGAATGGTAAAGTCCGCTGTTGCGTGAGCCGACCCAGATGTCGCCTTCCATTCCGGTCGTGACAGCCAGCACGCCGCCGCCACCGCCACCGCCGCGTCCAAAATTTCCCGGTGCGGCCGGCAGCAGTGCCGCTGTCGCTTCAAAACTTTCCGCCCCGTTGGCGCTGGCCAGCAGCCTGCCGTTTTGCGCGTCAAATGCATAGAAGCGCGAAGGATTGACCGGGTCTGCGACAACTGAACCGCCGGAAAATCCCAGGCAATTTGTCCAAGTCACTCCCCGGTCGGAAGTGACAAAGGCGGAATCGCGTTGCATGGCCCAGACGATGGTGTTGCCATCGGCGGACATCGCAAGTTTTCCTTGCCCGCCATTTCCGCCAAGCGCATCGCTGCCGAGTGTGCTCCAGTTTTTGTCGCCATCCTCGGAAATGACTGCGTGCGCGCTGACTCCTCTGCCACCATTGCCGGTGTGAACCATCAGTTCAGGTTTGCCGGCGGCATACGCCAGATCCCGTGTGCTGGAAAATCGCGGCCCGGCGAAAGTTCCTTCGGGCGGCGAAACATCCACGTCATCGCTGCGAAAACCGTCTATGTCGCCCACGCCGCTGATCAGATGCGCGCCGCTGGGCGGGCTGATCAAGGCCAGCGGCACGGTTTCTTCCAAACCCTTGTCCAGAAAAACCCAAGTGACACGCCCACCGGAATCGGCGGCGGTGGCATTGGTGGAAGACCAGATTCCATAACCGGTGCCGAACAAAACCTGGTCGGGATTGGTCGGGTTGATGGCCAGCGTGCCTGTCCAGTGCGGGGTCATTCTGCTCGTGTAGGGAGCCATGGAATAATCCATCCGGCCATTCAGCAAAATTCCCTTCCACATCGCGCCGCCGACGTGTGCGGCCACGGTGAAAGCACCGCCTCGCTGCGCAGAAAAATCTGTTCAGGCTATTCATAATCGCCGGAAGAATAATTTCCAGTCCTCAATCTTTTTCAAAGATGGTTTCCGCGAGGCTGTAGTTGCTTCGCAAGGCAATATCGCGCGAGGAGCCGCCGACCAGAATTTTGAAACCACCCTTTTCTGCAACCCAGCCTTTTTTGTCTGGGTCGTAAAACGCAAAGGCGCTGCGAATCAATGGAATGGAAACGGTTTGCGTCTCGCCAGCTTTCAGAAAAACCTTTTTGAAACCCTTCAGTTCTTTTTCCGGTCGGGTGACAGTTGGATTTTCCGGATGGATGTAAAGCTGCGCCACTTCCGCACCCGCGACGGCGCCGGCATTTTTGATTTCAAATTCCGCCGTCACGCCAGCGTCGCCCGGAACCAGCTTCAGGTTTGAATACTCAAACGTCGTATAGCTCAAACCGAAGCCGAACGGAAAAAGCGGCTCGATTTTTTTTGCTTCAAACCAGCGGTAGCCGACGAGCAGGCCTTCCGCATAAGTCACGGTGCCATTCGTGCCGGGATAATTGCCCAGCGCGTGCGCGGGTGAATCTTCAAGCCGCTTCGGGAACGTCGCGGGCAGTTTGCCGGACGGATTCACGTCGCCGAACAAAACACGCGCGAGCGCATTGCCGGCTTCCATGCCCGGATACCACGCCTGCAACACCGCCGGAACCTGGCCGAGCCATGAATCCATCTCCACCATCGTGCCTTCAAGCACGACGATTGTTTTTGGATTCGCCGCGACAATTCTTTGAATCAACCCATCCTGACCGTAAGGCAGCTTCAAGCTGGTTCGGTCCGCGCCCTCGCAATCAAAGCCCTTGTCGTGATTTAATCCGCCGATGTAAATCACCGCGTCCGCCGCTTTTGCGGCGGCGATGGCGCGGTCCGCCAGATCCGCGCCACCATTTCGTTGATAGCCTTCGGAATAAATGACGTTCATGGTCTTGCCGGCACGGCTCAAGATGCCCTGCAATGGCGTGATCTCGTAAAACGCCTTGATGCCGGAACTGTCGCCGCCATGCGCGTGCAGCCGCGTCGCGTTTTCACCAATAACAGCAATGGTTTTTATCGTTTTCGCGTCGAGCGGCAGCGCGTGGTTTTCGTTCTTCAACAACACAATCCCCTCCTCGGCCACGCGGCGCGCAACGGTTTCATGCGCGGCGGTGTTGAGCGAACCCGGTTTGCGATCGGCATCGAGGACATGCGTGGCGATCATCACGCGCAAGTTGCGCCGGACTTTATCGTCGAGGCCGGCCGGCGTAAATGCGCCGCTTTTCAAGCCGTCGAGATATGGCTGCGCGAGATAAAAATCGTTGTAATTTCGCTCCGTGCCCATTTCGAGGTCAAGTCCGTTCAGCACCGCCTCGCGCGTGTCATGCACGCCGGCCCAGTCCGACATGACCAGACCCTTGAAACCCCATTCATCCTTCAAAACTTTGTTGAGCAAATAATCATTCTCGCAGCAATGCTGTCCACGAAACTGGTTGTAAGAACCCATGACCGACCACACGCCAGCCTCCTGCACGGCGGCCTTGAACGCGGGCAGGTAAATTTCATGCAACGTGCGTTCGTCCACGTCCACATTGATGCTGCCGCGCTGAAATTCCTGGTTGTTCAGCGCGAAATGTTTCACGCACGAGGAAATGTCCTGCGATTGTGCGCCGCGAATGTAGCCGACGGCCATGCGCGAGCTGAGAAACGGGTCTTCGCCGAGATATTCAAAATTCCGGCCGCACAACGGCGTGCGCAGAATGTTCACGCCCGGTCCGAGCATGATGTCCTTGCCGCGCTCGCGGGCTTCCTGCCCGATGGCTTCGCACTCGCTGAAACCAAGATCAGGATTCCACGTCGCCGCCAGGCAGATTCCCGCCGGCATCGCCGTCGAAAAATCATCGGTATGGCCGGCGGCCTGCCATGTGTCGGGGCCGACATCCTCCCGCACGCCATGCGGGCCATCGGACATCCAGCGGCGCGGAATGCCGAGGCGCGGGATCGCCGCCGTGGTAAATTTCGAGTCCGCATGGATGATCGAGATTTTTTCCTCCAGCGTCAGCCGCGACAGCAAGTCCTCCGCGCGCGTTTCAAGCGGCAGGCTGGGGTCCCGGAACGGATATTGGTTTGTTTGCGCCAGGGCGGATGGGCGGACGAGGGCCGCGAGGGCGATGCAAAAAAGGCAGGTTTGAATTTTCATGCGGTAAACCTCAAAAAGCTTTCGGAATGGATTGCCGGTTGCGTTTGTTCGGTTCAATTTGGTTCTCCGAATTCAGCCGGATGTTCCACGAAACTTTTCCGGCGAGCGGATCGCTCACGAGTCTGAATGCGCCGCCGTTTTTGGTGAGTGTCAATTCGTGAAGCTCCTTGCCGCCGGGCAGGAAAATTGAACCTTCCGCCGTCGTCACGTCCTTCGCAAAAACGACCAGTTCAATTTTTGACCAGTCCATCTGCATCGTGGATTGCGCGAGTTTGATTTCTGGAATGACCGTGCCGTCCCGCACGAGGATCACTTCGGGAATTTCTCCGGCATCAATGTGCTGCCAGCCGCCCTCGTGGGACTTTCCGGTCTGGTAATCAATCCACGTTCCCGGCGGCAGATAAACATCCCGTCCTGTTTCATTTTCATGCATCAACGGCGCGACCAAAATGCTCGAGCCGTAAAGATATTCGTCATCCACGTTCCACGAGCCGGGATCATCTGGAAATTCGATGAACAGCGCGCGCACCATCGGCAGGCCGTGTTCGGAGGAATCTTTGGCCTGTGCATAGACGTAAGGCATCAGCTTGTATTTCATTTCGTCAATCGTGCGGAATTCGTCCATGAAGTTTGTGCCGTAATTCCACGGCTCCTTCGGCGCGATGCCGTGGCAGCGGCTGTGCGAACTCAACATCCCGAAAGCCAGCCAGCGCGCGAAAAGGTTTTTGTCCATGCTGCGGACCGAATTTGCCGTGAAGCCACCCACGTCGTGGCTCCAAAATGAAAACCCGGAAAGCCCGAACGACAAACCGCCCCGCAATTCCGCCGCCATGCCGTCGTCGGTGCTTTCCGCGTCGCCGCCCCAGTGAATCGGATAACGCTGGCTGCCCGCCCAGGCGCTCCGCGCCCAGATGATGTTTTCACCGGTGGTTTGCCTGGTGATGTCTGCCACGGCCTTGTTGTAGCGCAGAGGAAACAGATTGTGCTCGTAAAATCCCGTGCGGCCGTCGACAAAAAGCCCGTTACCCGGCGCGGCCTCGCCGAAGTCCACCTTGATCGCGCCGACGCCCATTTTCAACAGGTTCGCCAGTTTGCCCTGATACCATTTGACCGTTTCCGGATTGGAAAAATCGAGCACCGCGTCTTCGTAGGGCAAATTTCCCTTCGCGTCGCGGACGACAAGGTTTTTCTCCAGAAGTTCGGGAAACAGTTTGTTCTTCGGCACAAAATACGGCAATTGCCAGAGCGAAACATGGAAGCCTTCATCCTTCAAGTCCGAGATCATCTTCCTCGGATCGGTGAAACGCGTGGTCGAAAATTCGTAGTCGCACTGCCAGTCCGTTTCAAACCAGCCGGTGTCGAGATGAAGCACGTCGCAGGGAATCTTGTTTTCGCGCAGCTTGCT
>Ga0265337_1000057_pt1 | contig 51000 bp, 42 predicted proteins | sample 42122metaG_FD_192441 | JGI IMG/M metagenome (GOLD analysis project Ga0265337, IMG submission 192441) | Rhizosphere microbial communities from Carex aquatilis grown in University of Washington, Seatle, WA, United States - 4-21-22 metaG | ecosystem: Host-associated > Plants > Roots > Rhizosphere >... | reverse complement strand
GAGCGCCGATACCTGGACCGGCCCGGAGTGCAGTACCCGGATCGCGATCAACGGGAAGGCGCCGAACCCGATCCCCGACCCGTACGCGCTCACCGCGTACGCCGCCCACAGCCAGCCGAACTGCCGGCCGAGCGATTGCCTGCCCAACCCCCGGATGTGCATGAGCTAATTACAGCCATGGAATTCCGCTGGATCAAACAACGAGAAGGAGATGTTGAGCCCCCCACGTCATCGCCGCCTAGCGCTACGCCGTCACGATCTTGAGCTCGGCAATGGACTGCCTGATCACCAGCGCCAGGGACTGGTCGGCCTCCCCGCTTACCCAGCGCTGGAAGGCGACCTTGAACACCGCGACCCCGGCCTCCGCGGCGAGGCTGGCGGCATGGTCCGGCACGCCGCGCCCGCGCAGCGCGTCGGCGATCGCCGACGCCAGCGTCGCGAGCTTGATCAGCTCACGCTCAAGGAGCTCTGGATTCGCCTTGACGATGGCCTGACGGCGCCCGGCCAGCTCGCGCCCCGGGAAGACGCCGACGGCCGACTCGAGCGCCGCGCCCACCGCGTCGATAGGCGGCAGCCCGTCCGGTCCGCCGGCGATTCCCTCGACGATCAGGTCCTGGAGAGCGCTGGAGCCGTGGAACAGCACCTCGCGCTTGTCGGCGAAGTAGCGGAAGTAAGTCCGCTCGGTGAGCCCCGCGTGGCGGGCGATCTCCGCGACCGTGACCTGGTCGTATCCGCGCTCGCTGTAGAGCTCAAGGGCGGCGAGCTGCAGGCGGCCGCGCGCGTTGGGCTCCCATCGGGTCATGAGGACGATTCTACCGTGATGACAGCAACTGTCATCACGGTGCTATGCTAGTGATGTCAGCAACTGACATCACCCGTTATAGGGAGTAAATCCATGCGTGTATTCGTCACCGGCGCGTCCGGGCACATCGGCTCCGCGCTCGTCCCCGAGCTGCTCGGCAACGGGCACCAGGTGGTCGGCCTGGCCCGTTCCGACCGCTCGGCCGCCGCTCTCGAGGCCGCGGGCGCCGAGGCCTGGCGCGGCGACCTGGACGACCTCGACGGCCTGCACGCGGCCGCTACGGCCGCCGACGGCGTCGTTCACCTGGCCTTCAAGCATGAGGCGATGGTCACCGGCGACTACCTCGGCGCAGTCGCCGACGACCTCAAGGCGATCGAGGCCATGGGCGCCGCGCTCGACGGGACCGGCAAGCCCTTCGTGGGCACCGGCGGCACCCTGATGCTCGCGTTCGGCGGAATCAAGGGCCGGGCCGGGACCGAGCGGGACGCGGTCACCGGCGGCCCGCGCGTCGACGCGGAGAACACCGTGATCGGGTTCGCGGAGCGAGGGATCCGCTCGTCCCTCGTGCGCCTTTCACCGCTCGTGCACAGCTCGCTCGACCACCACGGCTTCGCCCACCAGTTGATCGGCATCGCCCAGGCCAAGGGCGTGTCCGGCTTCGTGGGCGACGGGGCCAACCGCTGGCCCGCGGTGCACACCCTGGACGCCGCGCGGCTTTACCTGCTCGCGCTTGAGTCAGCCCCGGCGGGCTCCCGGCTCCACGGTGTCGGGGACGAGGGCGTGCCGTTCAGGGACATCGCCGAGGTCATCGGCCGTCGGCTGAACCTGCCCACCGCCAGCGTTGAGCCGCAAGACGCAGGCGCGCACTTCGGCTTCCTTGGTGGCCTCGTGGGGCTCGACAACCCAACGTCGAACAGGCTCACCAGGGAACTACTCGGGTGGGAGCCGACGCACGCGGGACTAATCGACGACCTCACCCACGGCCACTACTTCGACGGCGTCAGCTAGCCAAACCCGTGATGGCGCCGGCGCCGTGACCGGGACTCATCGATCACGGCGCCGGGCAGCGGCCCGCTAGGCGGCCGACGCCTTGTCGAGGGCCTCGATCTCGTCGGCGGCCAGGTCGAGACTGGCCGAGGCAAGCAGGGCGGGCAACTGGTCCACCGTGCGGGCCGAGGCCAGCGGCGCGGCGACCTGCGGCCGGGCGCGCAGCCAGGCGAGCGCGACGGTAGCGGGCTCGACGCCATGGTCCGCCGCGACGGAGTCGAGCGCGGCGAGCACGGCGAGTCCGGTGGGCGTCAGGTACCGCGTCGCGCCCGGCTGCCGTGCCGCGCCGGCGTGATCGGCGGCGCCGCGGTACTTCCCGGCGAGGAAGCCGCTCGCCAGCGAGTAGTACGGCAGCACGCCAAGCCCGAACTCGGCCGCGACCGGCGCGAGCGAGGTCTCATAGGCGGCGCGCTCGACCAGGTTGTAATGCGGCTGGAGCGCCACCGGCGGCGCGAACCCCTCGGCGGTGGCGACGGCGAGCCATTCCCGCAGCCGGGGCGCGGTGTAGTTGGACAGGCCGACGTGCCGGATCTTCCCGGCCCGCTGCAACTCGCTGAACACGCCCGCCGCCTCGGCGACCGGCACGTCCGGGTCGTCGTAGTGCACGTAGTACAGGTCGATGTAGTCGGTCCGCAGCCGGGCGAGCGACGCGTCCGCCGCGGCGAGCACGTTGCCCCGCGACAGCCCGCGGAACTTCGGGTGCCTGCTCACCTTGGTCGCGATGATCACCGAGTCCCGGTTGCCGCGCGCCGCGGTCCACTCGCCGATGATCGCCTCCGATTCCCCGCCGGAGTTCCCTGGTACCCAGGCGCTGTAGGAGTCGGCCGTGTCGATGAAATTGCCGCCGCCCGCGAGATAGGCGTCGAGCACCGCGAACGATGTGTCCTTGTCCGATGTCCAGCCGAACGTGTTACCGCCGAGCCCGAGCGGGAACACGTCAAGGCCGGAACTCCCGAGAACCGTCATGTTGCACCCTTGCGTCCGAGGCAGTCATATACGAATGACGGTAACAGAAAACTTGAAGCGTCATTTACCGGGCGCGCGGCGGCCAGTGCCGCGGCCGGGGGCGCGTCATCCGTTCCTGCTCTCACGGATCGCCTGGCGGAAGCTGATCTTCGGTCCGGTCCGCAGGATGGAGTTGGCGTAGATCCGTGCCGCGAGCCTGGCCATCCACACGGTGCCCACCGCGCACAGGACCGCGGACACCGCGACCTGCCAGGCCGGGACGTCGCCCGCCGCGTACAGCACGGGCATCGCGATGGGAGAGGTCGGCGGCAGGAAGCCGAGCACATGGTAGAACGTGCTGGCCCCGTTGGCGTAGATGACGGTAAATGACAGCGCGTAGGCCACGATCAGCGGGAGCTGCACCGGCAGGATGGTGGCGTTGACGTCCGACTGCCGTGACACCAGCGATCCCGCCGCGGCGTACGCCGTGCAGTAGAACGCGTAGCCGAGCACGACGAACACCCCGCCGGCGAGCACCACGCCGAGGGTGGCGCCGTGCACCAGGCTTGACCCGCTGGCGAACCCGGCGACGACGAACACGGCGACCATCGCCGCGGCCTGCGCGAGCGCGAGCAGGCCGATGCCGATCACCTTGCCGATCAGTAGCTGCACCGGGCGGACCGACGACAGCAGCACCTCGACTACCCGGCTTGACTTCTCCTCGCCGATGCCGAGCGCGATCTGCGACCCGTACACGCTGATCAGGATGAAGCCGATGATCACGGTGAACAGCCCGGCCAGCCGGGACGACAGCGAGGTGGAGGGCGCCTGCAGGCCGCTGACCGGCAGCGCCACCCCGTGCGCCACCGCGGCCGCCGCACCGGGCACGGCCTCGATCAGCTTGGACAGCCCGGCCAGCTGCGCCAGTGTCCCGACGGTGCCGGACACGCCGCCGAGCGGCACCTGCTTGACGAAGATCTCCGAGTTGGGGACGAGGACCGCGCCGAGGTCGCCGCTGAGCAGCGCGGCCTTGGCCGCCGCCAGGGTGGGCTCGGCGACCACGACCGCCTGGCCGCCGGACAGCCGGCCGGCCTCGGTGACGATGCCGCTGATCGTGGGGGTGACGCCGCCGACGACGCCGATCCGGTCCGGCTTGCTCTTCCCCGACAGGATGGCGGGCAGCGCGACCGCGAGGGCGACCGCGATCATCATGATGGCGGTGGTGAGCAGGAACACCCGCGTCCTGGCCCGCAGCCGGAGCTCCCGGTGGGCCACCAGCCAGGTCAGCCGCAGCGAGCTGCTTGCCTGCGCGGCGGCGGGCCGCCCGCCCGTCTCCTGGCCGGCGTCCGGCGATGCGCTCAGCGTCCCGCTCCCGTCTTCAGCGCCGTAGCGGTGGCGGCCGCCGCGTGCTCGGCCTCGGCCTGGCCCACCGACGCGCCGGTGGCCTGCCGGAACACCTCGGACAGCCGCCGGTCCTCGTAGGCGAAGTGCTCGACCGGCCCGGCTTCCCTGGCGAGATCCAGGATCCGTTGTGAATCCGCCGCGCTCGTTATGGATATCTCAGCGGTGCCATCGGGGCGTACCTCGTCCACCGTGCCCGTTGCCGGGCCGAGCCGCGTCGCCCAGGCGGCTGCCCGGTCGCCGGCCACCCGGACGGCGAGCCGCGGGCGGTCGCCGCGGCGCAGCTCCGCGACCGGCCCGGATACGACGAGGCGGCCTTGGTGAATGATCGCCACTGCCTCGCAGATGTCCTCTACCAGGTCGAGCTGGTGGCTGGAGAACAGCACGGTGACGCCCGCCGCCGCGCGCTCGGCGAGGATGGAGCTCATGTCGTCGATGCCGCCGGGGTCGAGCCCGGAGAACGGCTCGTCGAGCACGAGCAGCTCGGGATTGTGGACGAGGGCGACGGCGAGCTGAGCGCGCTGCTGGTTGCCGTGGGACAGCGCGTCGATCCGCGCCTTTTCCCGTCCGGACAGGCCGAGGCGGCCGATCCAGTGGCTGGCCGCCCGGGTGGCGGCCGGGCCATCCATGCCGTGCAGCCGCGCGAAGTACTCCACCTGGTCGGCCAGCTCCATGGCCGGGTAGAGCCCGCGCTCCTCCGGCATATAGCCGAAGGTGCGGCGGGCCGCCTCGTCGACCGGGCGGCCGCGCCAGCGGATCTCGCCGGCGTCCAGCGCCGTCACGCCGAAGATGGCGCGCATCGCAGTGGTCTTTCCCGCGCCGTTCGGTCCGAGGAAGCCGAATACCTGGCCGGCGGGAACGCCGAAGCTAAGGCCGTCGAGCGCGGTGACCGTTCCGTACGTACGACGCAGCCCGTCGATCTCTAGTTCCAGCGAAGCCATAACTGAGTTCTATCGCAATCGCGGGCCGACCCACATCCGCCTAAAGGAGGAACAGAGCTCGCGATCTACCCCAGGACGACGGTCCGGTTACCGTTGAGCAGGACGCGGTGCTCGGCGTGCCAGGTGACGGCGCGAGCGAGCACCTGGGCCTCCACATCCCGGCCGGCCTCGACGAGCCGTTCCGGTGAGTAAGAGTGGTCCACGCGCATCAGGCCCTGCTCGATGATCGGGCCCTCGTCCAGGTCGGGCGTCACGTAGTGCGCCGTCGCGCCGATCAGCTTGACGCCCTTGGCGTGCGCCTGGTGGTACGGCTTCGCGCCCTTGAATGACGGCAGGAAGGAGTGGTGGATGTTGATCATCCGGCCCTCGACCCGCTTGCATACCTCCGGGGAGAGGATCTGCATGTAGCGGGCGAGCACGATCAGTTCGGTGCTCGTTTCGTCGATGATCGACAGCAGGCTGGCCTCGGCGGTCGGCTTAGTGTCCGGCGTCACCGGGAGGTAGTGGAACGGCAGCTTGTAGGACTCGGTCAGGTCGCGGAAGACCTCGTGGTTGGAGACCACGCCGGTGATGTCGACCGGCAGCAAGCCTGACGACCAGCGGAAGAGCAGGTCGTTCAGGCAGTGCCCGAGCTGCGACACCATGAGCAGGGTCCTGGCCCGCGCATGCTTGTCGTGCAGCCGCCAGGTCATGTGGAAGGCCTCGGCCACCCAGGTGAAGTCCCGCTCAAGCTCGGCGACCGGGCGCCCCGGCGGCGGGACGGAGAACTGCACGCGCATGAAGAACAGGCCGCCGTCGGGCTCGCCGTACTGCTGGCTGTCGATGATGTTCGCGGAGTGCTGCACCAGGAAGCTCGACACCGCGTAGACGATCCCGGGCTTGTCGGGGCAGGACAGCGTCAGGACGAACTGTAGACCGTTGGTCTGCGACGTGCTCATAGAAACCACCATACATCCGGCGCTGAGCATGGATTTGGTACAACAAAGGGTGCACCGGCTGCCTTTGTGACTTACCCCAAAGATCTCGGCCGCCGGTTCCGTCAGTGCGCGCGCGGCCAGGGAACGTGGTCGTGCCCGGCCGCCGCCGGCCGGAGCACGGCCGAGCCGAGCCAGTGGCATGCAAGCAGCGCGAGTTCGACGTCGTGACGGTGATCGCCCACCGGCCGACCGAGGCTCTCCTGCGCCTTGTGGATCCGGTACTGGACGGTGTTCTTGTGCAGCACCAGCCGTTCGGCGGTCGCCTTGTAGCTGCCCCCGGATTGCAGGAAGACCAGCAGCGTCTCGCGCAGCCGAGCGTGGTGCTCGTCGTCCGTCGCCAGCTCGGCCAGCGTGCTGGACACCCAGGGTGGCAGCAGTTCTCCCGACGCCAGCATCATTGCCACCGGTGCCACCTGGCCGAACATGACCGCTCGCGGCGCGTGTGCCCCCGCGGCCAGCGCGACCGCCGCAGAGGCGATGGCCTGCTGATGGGTGAGGCGGAACCCCGTCGTGCCCCTCGTCGGCTCACCGAAGGCGAAATGGACGTCGGCGTCCATGTCGGCCTCCTCGGCCGCCCCGGGGTCAAACGTGTCCCGGATCCCCAGCGGGAGCCAGGCCCACGCGCTCGATTCGTCGCGGGGCAGGAACACGGGATCGCCGGAGCAGGCCGCCCGGGCCGCGACGTGGCCGGTCGCACGCTCAAGCCGGGTGATCTCGTCGGTGCCGCTCGCCGCGTCGCCCGCCCAGCACACCACTCCCACGTGGTACTGGCGCAGCCGGTAGCCGAGAGTGGCCTCTGCGGCGGCGACTTCGATGCGCTCGCCCGACAGCAGCTCGCGGACACGGGCGGCCCGCGCGGTGCTGCGGTTCCGCAGCCAGTTCTCCCGTTCCCGCGTATAGGCCGTGACCATCTCTTCCGATGTCTGGTCGATGTAACCGGCCACGAGCTTGGACATGGCCATCGCGGTGGCAGTGATCGCCTCGGCGTCAGCCGCCTGCCGCGCCAACTCCTTGAGCATCCAGTCGGAAAAGCACGCGTGCCCGACGCGGTAGGCGCGCAGCAGCGCGGTCAGCGGCGTGCCGCGCTGCGCAAGCCGGCGCGCGTATTCGACGGCCGAGGCCGGGGCCTGGACGGCGGTCAGGTCCATCCGGTGCTGCATGATCTGAATGCAGGTGTCTACGTTGCTGTCGACGCTCGAAGCGAGCAGGGCTAGCACCGGCTTGTCGCCGCGCAGATCGGGAATCTCCCGGAGTATCACCTCGTAGACAGCACCGGACACCGCCGCGGCGTGGCGGCTCACCGCCGCCGCGACATCGGACAGCAGCCCGACGTTTCCCGGCCTATCCATGTCCACCTGCGGATTCTCGCACATTCCGGTGAGCTTGCCGAGGTCGTCACCTGCTGTGTTCGGCCGGGGAAAGCCCGGAAAGCCGCGCCTGGATGTCCGCGGTGACGGATTCTGGCGGCTGATCGGCGTCCACCGCCACCAGGATGCCCCGTTCCCGGTAATAGCCGACGAGCGGGCCGGTCGTCTCGCCGAATACGCGGAGCCGGTACCGGATCACGTCCGCCGTGTCGTCCGTGCGCCCGCCCGCGCCCGCGCGGGCGAGCAGTCGCCGCGTCAGCACCTCGTCAGGCGCGAACAGGTAGACCGCCACGTCCAGCGTCACGTCGAACCGGGCCGCGAGTTCGGCTGCGACGGTGGCCTGGGGGAGCGTCCGCGGGAAGCCGTCAAGGATGTACCCGCCCCGGTCGGCCGCCTCCACAACGGCCGGGGTCAGCACGTCGAACACGATCTCGTCGGGAACCAGGTCGCCCCGGGCCTGGTAGCCCGCGATCTCACGGCCAAGCCGGCCTTCGGTCCGGGCCTGCGCCCGCAGCAGTTCGCCTGCCGCGATGTGCCGCACGCCGAACAGAGCCGCCAGCCGCTCGCCCTGCGTGCCCTTGCCGGCCCCGGGAGGAGCGAGCAGCAGCAGCCTCACGAGGCGGCCAGGCCGGGCGGTACCGCGATCTCCCGCTTGACGATCTTGCCGGTCGGGCCCTTGGGCAGCACGTCAACCAGCCACACGTGGCGCGGGTACTTGTAGGCCGCGACCTGCCCCTTGACGTAATCCCGCAGTTCCTCGGCGGTGACTGCGGCGCCCGGCTTGAGTGCGACCGCGGCGGCGACCTCCTCGCCGAGCGCCGGGTGCGGCAAGCCGATGACGGCGGCCTCAGCGACCGCGGGGTGCTCGTAGAGCACCTCCTCGATCTCCCGCGGGTAGACGTTGTAGCCGCCGCGGATGATCATGTCCTTCTTCCTGTCGACGATGTAGAAGTACCCGTCGGAGTCGGCGCGGGCCATGTCACCGGTGTGGAACCAGCCGTCGCGGACCGCCTCGGCGGTCGCCTCGGGGCGGTGCCAGTAGCCCTTCATCACGTTCGGCCCGCGGATGGCGATCTCGCCCACCTCGCCCTGCGGGACCTCGTGGCCTTCGCCGTCCACGACTCGCATCTGCACGTCCCTGATGGGGGTGCCGATCGAGCCAGGCCGCTGCTCGCGGCCGGGGTGGTTGAACGAGGCGACGGGCGAGGTCTCCGACAGGCCGTATCCCTCGAGCACCGGGACCCGGAATGCTTCCTCGAACCCGCGCAGCACCTCCACCGGCAGGGCCGCGCCGCCGGAGATGCACATCCGCAGCGACGAGGTGTCGTAGTCCTTGCGCTCTGGGGCGTGCAGCAGCGCCACGTACATGGTCGGCACGCCCATGAAGACGGTGACCCGGTGCTCGGCGATGATCCGCAGGGCGTGCCCGGCGTCGAACCGCGGCAGCAGGGTCAGGCACGCTCCCGACGCCACCGCGACGTTGAGGGCGACGGTCTGCCCGAACACGTGGAACAGCGGAAGGCCGCCGAATATCACGTCGTCTGGTCGCGCGAGGACGATGTCCGCCCGCGACACCTGGGTGTTGCTGATGAGGTTGCCGTGGGTGAGCTCGGCGCCCTTCGGATGGCCGGTCGTGCCTGAGGTGTAGAGGATCACCGCGGTGTCCTCGTCGGCGGCGTCCGCGACCCGGTAGTCCGGCTCGGCGGAGGCCAGCAGCTCGGGGAAGCCGGCCGGGTCCACGATGATGGCGTCCGCCCCCGCCTCCGCGGCGCCGCCGCTGGCCGGGTCCGCGAACGTGTGCCACGCGAAGATCAGCCGGGCCCCCGAGTCACCGAGGTAATAGGCGACCTCTCGCACCTTCAGCAGCGGGTTCATCGGGACGACGACGCCGCCGGCGCGGAGCACGCCGTAATACACGACGGGGACCTCGGCGACGTTGGGCATCATGATCCCGACGCGGTCGCCGGGATTGAGACCGCGCTGGCGCAGCAGCCCGGCCACCCGGGCACTCGCCTCGTCCAGCGCCTGGTACGTCATCGCCGCGTTGTCCACCCGCACGGCCACCCGCCTGGCATGGGTACGAGTCGTGTGCGTCAGGTTGCTGGCCAGGTTCGTCATGCTGGTCATTGTCCGGCCGGCGACCCGGCCGGTCGTCGGTCCCCGGTATCAAGGCTGTCCACGGATGTTGGTACGCCGGCACGTTAACCCCGGATTCACCCCGGCTTATTGTCGTGGATCACACCGCGAAAGGGCCCGCCATGGAGTTCGACGTCGTGATCGAGATCCCCCGGGGGAGCAGGAACAAGTATGAGGTCGACCACCACAGCGGACTGATCCGCTTGGACCGGACGCTGTTCACCTCGACGCAGTACCCCGCCGACTACGGTTTCGTGCCGGACACGCTGGGCCAGGACGGCGACCCGCTCGACGCGCTCGTGCTCGTCCTTGAGCCCACGTTCCCCGGCTGCCTGATCCGCAGCCGCCCGGTCGGGATGTTCAGGATGACCGACGAGAAGGGCCCGGACGACAAGGTCCTCTGCGTTCCCGCGGGCGACCCGCGCCAGGAGCACCTGCGCGACATTCACCACCTGCCCCAGTTCGACCGGCTCGAGATCGAGCATTTCTTCCTGATCTACAAGGAGCTTGAGCCGGGTAAGAGCGTCGCGGGCGCGTCCTGGGCTGACCGGGCCGCCGCCGAGGCCGAGGTCGAGGCGGCCCGCCTGCGCCTGCGCGAGACCACGGTGCCGGAGACCGGCCAGGAGCAGGCTCCTAAGTGAAGGCCCCGATACCGGTGATCTGACGGCCGACGATGAGAGTCTGCATGGTCTCGGTGCCCTCGAAGGTGTGGATGGCCTCCAGGTCGACCATGTGCCGCATCACCTGGTAGTCGAGCAGGATGCCGTTGCCGCCGAGCATGTCGCGCGCGTCGGCGGCGATCGCTCGGGCCTTGCGGGTGTTGTGCATCTTGGCCAGCCCGGCGACGGTGGGCGTGAGCCGGCCAGCCTCGGCCAGGCGGCCGATCTGCAGGCAGTACAGCTGCATCGCGGTCAGGTCGGCGAGCATCGACACCAGCCGCTGCTGGATGATCTGGAAGCTGGCCAGCGGCTCGCCGAACTGGCGCCGCTCGAGCGCGTACCGCAGGGCGGCGTCGTAGGCGGCGGTGGCATGACCAAGCGCCGCCCAGGCGCAGGTGCTCCGGGTGGTGGCCAGGACCCGGGTGGTGTCCTTGAACGAGCGCGCCCCCGCCAGCCGGTTCCCGGCCGGCACCCGGACGTCGTCCAGCGTGATCTCGGCCTGCCATACCGAGCGCAGCGATACCTTCCCCTCGATGACCCGGGCCTCGTAACCCGGCGCTCCCTTCTCTACGACGAACCCGTTGACCTGGCCGTCCTCGGTGTTGCGGGCCCAGACGACGACCAGGTCCGCCACGCTGCCGAGCCCGATCCACCGCTTGCTGCCGTTCAGTACCCAGCCGTCGCCGTCCGGGCGGGCGGAGGTTTCCAGGGCTACCGAGTCAGACCCGTGCTCGGGTTCGGTCAGCGCGAAGGCTCCGAGCTTGCTCATTCGTGCCATGTCGGGCAGCCAGCGCGCCTTCTGCTCCTCCGAGCCGCACATCGCGATTGAGTGCATGGCCAGGCCCGCGTGCACGCCGAGGAACACGCCGAGGCTGCCGTCGCCGCGGTGCAGTTCCATGGTGACCAGCCCGCATGCCATCGGACTCATCCCGGCGCACCCGTACCCCGTGATGTCCTCGCCGACGATGCCGAGCTCGGGCAGCCGCTTGACCAGCGGCCAGCAGATCTCGGCCCGTTCCCAGTACGCGCCGGCGACTGGCACGACCTCCTCGTCGACGAACCGCCGGACGGTGATGAAGCGCGACCATTCCTCGTCGGTGAACTGCTCGCGGACGGAGAAGAAGTCCGTACCGAGGGATTCGCCGAGGTGCGTGCTCGGGGCCTGTGTCATTGCTAACTCCTCTCCTGGTTCGGCATTGAGAAACGCCTCTACGACGGAGGCAAGGCGGGCGGCGTCGGCGGCCAGCTCGAGGTGGCCACCGCGGTAGACATGCAGCTTGCTGCCGCGGATCAGGCGGTGCATGATCCGCGCGTTGACCAGCGGGATGATCGGGTCGTCGTCGCCGGCCAGGATCAGCGTGGGCGGGCGCAGCTTCGGCAGCCACGGCAGGCTGGTCCAGCCGAGCTGGGCAATCAGCTGGTAGTAGTAGCCCCGGGCCGGGCCGAGCCGCGTCGTGGCGTGCAGCAGGTCACGAGCTACCGTCGGGTTCTTCCGCGCGCTGCCTCCGTACAGCTCGCCGGCGACGCGGGCCGCGTATCCCGGGTCCTGGTGGCGCCGCGGGGTGAGCATGCGCAGCAAGATGCGAGGGCTCGCGGGGACCATAAGCACGCCCGGCGCCGTTGCGACCAGCACCAGGCGACGCACCCGCTGCGGTCGGCGCAGCGCGAACTGCTGCGCGAGCCCGCCGCCCCACGAGATGCCCAGGACGTCGGCCTGTTGGTAGCCGAGCTGGTCGAGCAGGCCGGCGAGCAGTGACGGCAGCGTGGCCAGGTGGTAGGGGACAACGGGAGCCGGCGAGCCCCCGATGCCCGGCAGGTCGAACCGGATGACCGGCCGCCGGGGGTCGAGCGCGTCGACAAACGGCTGCAGCAGCTCCAGGCTCACGCCGATCCCGTTGCACAGCAGCAGCGGCGGCCAGCCCGGGTCCCCTTCGCGCACCGAGACGCGGAGCGTACGCCCGCCGACGGCCAGCATCCGCATCCGCTCGGGCCGGCCGGTCTTCCGGCGCCGGTTCAGGATCCGGCCCAGGCCGGATCCCGGGCGATCCTCCCCGGTCTGTCCAGGTCCGGACTGGTCAGCGGTCATAGACGTACGTTCCTGGCGCGTCGCTGATCGGCATCAGCCCTCCACCGCCCAGCTCCGCCGGCGCGGCCTCCTCCGCGCCGCAGCGCTCGGCCAGCCAGCCCGCGTAGTCCGGCCACCAGGACCCGTGGGCGGTCTCCGCGCGGCGCAGCCACTCCTTGGAGTCTTCCGGGCACTTCTTAGCCACCTGGTACCTGGCCTTGTCGTTGCCCGGCGGGTTGACCATCGCGGCGATGTGCCCGCTTGTCGACAACAGGAACCGCGGCCGGCCGCCAAGCAGCTGGGTTGACTGATAGCAGCTCTGCCAGGGACAGATGTGGTCGGTGATCCCGGCGACGATGTAGCTGTCCCGGTCGACCGCCTTCAGGTCCACTGGTGAGCCGAGCATAGTCGCGTCGCCCGCGCGGACCAGCGCGTTGGCCGCGCCCAGCTCGAGGAAGTCCCGGTGCAGGCCGGCGGTCATCCGGGTGGTGTCCGCGTTCCAGTACAGGATGTCGAACGCCGGCGGCTTCTTGCCAAGCAGGTAGTTGTTGACCCAGTAGTTCCAGATCAGGTCGTTCGGCCGCAGCCAGGCGAACACCTCGGCCAGCGACCGGCCGTCCAGGTAGCCGCGGGCGGCCGACGCGGCGGCGGCGACCTTCGCGGCCCGCTCGTCAATGACGGCGCTGGCCAGGCCCGCGTGCGCCTGGTCGAGCACGGTGACCAGGAGGGTGAGCGCGGCGATCCGGTCCTGCTGGCCGATGTGCGCCAGGTGCGCGGCCACCATCGCGGCGATGATGCCGCCGGAGCAGGTCCCGGCGAGCGCGGTGCGCTCGCTGCCGGTAACCCGCTCCGCCGCGTCCATCGCGTCAAGGATCGCTTGGCCGTACGTGTCGAGGTCCCACTTGGCGTGCCTGGCGTCCGGGTTGCGCCAGGAGATCATGAAGACCTGCAGGCCCGAGCTGACCAGGTACTCCACCATGCTCCGGCCGGGGGCCAGGTCCATCACGTAGAACTTGTTGATCACCGGCGGGACGATTAGCAGCGGGACCGGCCGGACCGCGGACGTAACCGGGCGGTACTGGATCAGCTCGAATACCGGGCTGCGCAGCACCACCGACCCGGGTGTGACGGCCAGGTCCACCCCGACCTCGAACGCGTCCGGCTCGACCATGGACGGCACCCGCGGGGCGACCGCCATGTCGGCGAGGAAGTGCCGCAGGCCCGCCACGGCGCTTCCGCCGCCGGTGTCGACGGCGGCCTTCACGGCCGCCGGGTTCAGCAGCGGGTTGTTGCTCGGGGACAGCGCGTCGATCAGGTTGGTCAGCACGAAGCCGACGCGCTGGGAGTCGGCCTCGTCCAGGCCGGCCTCGGCCACCAGGCCCTCCGCGGCCTGCGCCGCCGCCAGGTAGGCCTGCAGCGTGCGGCGCAGCAGCGGGTTGCCCGTCCATCCCGGGTCGGCGAACCGGCGGTCCCGGCGGGACGGCTCCACCTGCGAGCGGCCCACGGCGATGCGGCCCAGCTCGCCAAGCAGCTGGCCCCCGCGCCCGGCGACCAGGCGGGGCCTGGCCGCAAGCGCCGCGGCCAGGCGCAGGCCAGGGCCGCCCAGGTTCACCCGGCGCAGCATGCCGACCGCCGCGTCGGTTAGTAGCAGGTCCAGCGGTGCCGCGGCGGCGTCCGCGGCGGGTGGCGTGCTCGCATCAGGGTCAGCGCTCATAGTCAGCCGAGCGTAAGCCGCGGCGCGCGTTCTTCCATTGGCCGCTCGTCACGAACCAGGGACCAGTCATGGTTCCGCTGGCACAACGAGTGAACGGCGTAATTACCGCCCCGCTCAGCTGACCAGGGCGGTCAGTCGCCTAGTTCAACGCGGCGCCGCGTGACGTAGTCGTCCAGTTCCGCGCGGATGGCATCGTCGAGGGGCGGCGGCTGGTAACTGTCCAGGGTCGACCGCCAGATCTCGCCCGCCCGCTCGGTGGTGTCCTTGCCGCCGTAGCGCAGCCAGCGCTCGAAGTTGGCGGTGGACGACAGCAGCGGACGGTAGAAGCAGTCCCTGAACCGTTCCATCGTGTGAGCCGCGCCGAGGAAGTGGCCGCCGTGGCCGACCTCTTCGTGGGCGCCGAAGGCGAGCGACTCCTCGGTGATCTCCAGCGGGGTGAACTCGTGCCTGAGCTCGCGCAGCAGCTCGATGTCGATGATGAACTTCTCGTAGCAGCTGACCAGGCCGCCCTCCAGCCAGCCGGCCGCATGCATGACGAAGTTGGTGCCGGCCAGGAAGGTGGGCAGCAGGGTCATCAGCGACTCGTACGCCGCCTGGGCGTCGGCGGTCTGCGAGGAGTTCAGCCCGCCGCCGGTGCGAAACGGAAGCCCGTAGTGCCGGGCGAGCTGGCCGGTGCACAGCAGGCCGATCGCCGACTCGGGGGTGCCGAACGACGGCGAACCAGACTGCATGTCGATGTTGGAGAGGAACGAACCGAAGATAACCGGGCACCCGGGCCTGATCAGCTGGGCGAGCGCGATGCCGGCGAACGCCTCGGCGAGCTGCTGCACGAGCGCCGCCGGGATCGTCACCGGGGACATCGCGCCCATCAGCAGGAACGGGGTGAGCACCACCGGCTGGCCGGCCGCGCAGTACTCGAACTGCGCATCGAGCATCCGGTCGTCCCAGCGCAGCGGGGAGTTGCAGTTGATCAGCGAGACCACGGCCGGGGTGCGCTCGATCGACGCCCGGCCCGCCGCGCGCCCCGCCCCGCCGCCGAACAGGATCTCGGTCATCGCGATGGTGTCGGCCGCGTTCGGGCCCGAGACCACGTTGCCCATGTAGATCTTGTCGGTGAGCGTGCCGAGCGCGTGCACCATGTCCAGGTGGCGCGAGTCGAGCGGCGCGTCGTTGGGCTCGCAGATCACCCCGCCGGCCGTGTCGAGCTGCGGGAACGCCTGCGAGAGCTTGCACAGGTTGTGGAAATCGTCCAGGGTCGCGTCGCGCCTGACGTCGCCCTGGCGGACGAACGGCGACCCGTAGACGGCGCCGAACACCATGTGGTCGCCGCCGACGTGCACGCTGTTGGCCGGATTGCGTGCCTGCAGGTCGAACTCGCGCGGCACCTTCGCCAGCTGCTCGAGCACGAACTCGGGATCCAGGTAGACGACCTCGCCGTCCACTCGCTGCCCGGCCTTGGCGAAGAGCGCGGTCGCCTCGGGCTTGGCGAACTGCACGCCCACTTCGGAGACGATGCGCCGCCAGCCCTTGTCGAGTACCCCGATCGCGTCCTGGGACAGGATCTCGTAGCGCGGCATTCTATTGACAAACACCCCCACATCGTAGAACTTAGTCTCATAAAGTGGAAGTAGCCGAATGAGGACGGCGGAAAGTACCTGATGAGCAACCCCAACGGCACTCAGGCCGTGGACCGGGCCGCGCGCCTGCTCTCGGAGGTTGTCCACGCACCTGACCCGGTGACGTTCACCGAGCTGACCGTGGTCACCGGGCTCGCCAAGTCCACAACCTCGCGGCTGCTGCTCGCCCTTGAGCGCAACCACCTGGTCCGCCGGGACGACCACGGCCGCTTCCTGCCCGGCGAGATGTTCGTCAGCTTCGCCTGGCGCGGTGGCGCGGACACGTCGCTTGTCGCGGTGGCCCAGCCATTCCTCGACCGGCTCGGCAAGGCCACGGGCGAGACCGTCAACCTGGGCGTCGCCTCGGGGAACGCCGTCGAGCAGATCGCTCAGGTCGACTGCGCGTACATGATCGGCGGCATCAACTGGGTGGGCCGGCCGGTACCGCTGCACGCTTCGGGGCTTGGCAAGGTGCTGCTCGCCTTCGGCGCGGCCAAGCTGCCGCCCGGCGAGCTCGAGCGGTGCACAGACAGGACCATCACCAGCGAGTCCACGCTGCGCGCGGATCTCGCGGCCGTCCGCGCCCGGGGGTACGCGGTCACCGACGAGGAGCTTGAGCGCGGGCTCATCGCGTTCGCGGCCCCCGTCTTCCGCTACGACGGCACGGTGGTGGCGGCCTTGTCGGTGTCCGCGCCAACGACGCGGATGAACAGGGAGTCGGCGGCGAACGCGGCCCGCCACTGCATGGACGAGGCGTCCGGGCTGTCGTCCGCGCTCGGCCACCGGCCACGGACCTCGAGGAAGGGATGAGTTCCATGACCAGCGACGAACTGCTCGGGGAACTCTACGACAAGACGCTCACCGGGAACGCCCCCGACGTGCTCGCCCTGACCAAGGAGGGGCTGGCCAGCGGGCTCGGACCAGAGACCCTGCTCTACGAGGCGCTCATCCCCGCCCTTGAGGAGGTCGGAGCGCGGTTCGAACGCGGCGACTTCTTCGTTCCCGAGATGCTGATCGCGGGCAAGGCGATGGCGGGCGCGCTCGAGATCCTGCGCCCGCTGCTCGCGGAGACCGGCGCGGAGCAGATCGGCACCCTGGTGATCGGCACGGTCAAGGGCGACGTGCACGACATCGGCAAGAACCTGGTGAACATCATGTTCGAGGGGGCCGGCTTCCTGGTCATCGACCTGGGCGTGCAGGTTTCACCGGAGAAGTTCGTCGATGCGGTACGGACGCACAAGCCGGACATCGTGGGCTTCTCCGCGTTCCTCACCACCACGATGCCGATGTTCAAGGCGAACATCAACGCGCTGACTAAGGCCGGCCTACGGGACCAGGTCATCGTCATGGTCGGGGGCGCCCCGGTCACCCAGGAGTACGCCGACGTGGTCGGCGCCGACGGCTACGCGGCCGACGCGTCCGCCGCCGTGGTCAAGGCGAAGGAACTGATCCGTCACCGCCGCGCCCTCGCCAACGCCTGACCGGCACCCCACCACCCCCAGACCGCATCGGACGAGACAGGAGCGGGCGAGGCTCGTGCACACCATCGTCTCCTCGGCGACCAGGACCGTCACCATCGGCCATGACCAGCCGTTCGCGATCATCGGAGAACGGATCAACCCGACCGGGCGGGCGACCTTCCAGCGGCAGCTCCGCGACGGCGACCTGTCCAGGATCGAGATCGACGTCGCGCAGCAGGTCGCCGGGGGTGCCATGCTGCTCGACGTCAACATGGGCGCCCCCCTCGCCGACGAGGCGGAGCTCATGGTGCAGGCGGTCACGCTCATCCAGCGCCTCACCGACCTGCCACTGGTCATCGACTCCTCGATTCCCGAGGTGCTCGAGGCCGGCCTGCGGACCTACCAGGGCAAGGCGCTGGTCAACTCGGTGACCGCCGAGGACGAGCGACTGCACATGATCCTCCCGCTGGTGAAGCGGTACGGCGCGGCCGTCATCGGCCTGCCGAACGACGAGGAGCAGATACCCGACGCCCCGGAAGACCGCCTGGTGCTCACCAGGAAGCTCATCCGGACGGCCACGGACACCTACCAGATCCCGGTCGAGGACATCGTCATCGACCCGCTGGCTATGCCCGTCGGCGCCGACACCGGCAATACCATGCGCACCCTGGAGACCCTCGCGCTGGTCAAGGAGGAGTTCGGCGTCAACACCACCTGCGGCGCGTCGAACCTGTCGTTCGGCATGCCTGACCGGCACGCGCTGACCGCCGCGTTCCTCCCGCTGGCCGCGGCGCACGGGCTGACCAGCGCGATCATGGACGCCCGCACGCCCCAGGTGGTCACCGCCGCGCGGGCCGCCGACCTGCTTCTCGGCCATGACGACTGGGGGGCCGCCTGGATCGCCGCCTTCCGCGCCGCCAGGGCAGCCGAGGCCATGCCGGCCCAGTCATGAATCAGCGGGTGGACCTCCGGTTCAATGACCGTCCGGTGCGGGTGCCGCAAGGGGTCACCCTCTTCGACGCGGCGAGCTGGAACGGCATCGCGATCGACTCCACCTGCGGCGGCCATGGCACCTGCAAGAAGTGCCGCATCAGGTTCAAGGCCGACGCGCCCGTTCCCACCAGCCTCGACCTGCGCGCCTACACCGCAGCCGAGATCAGGGACGGCTGGCGGCTCGCCTGCCGCACCCCGGCGACCACCGACGCCGACCTCGAGGTGCCGCCGCTCGTCACCCGCCCCAAGGCGGCCACCGTCGGCGTCGGCCGCCAGGTCATCCTCCGCCCCGCCATCCGCAAGCGCTACCTGGAGCTCGCCGAGCCGTCGCTCGCCGACCAGGTGAGCGACCTGGAACGGGTGCTCGCCGAACTGGACGACGTCGCCACCGCCGCCGACCTCGCCGTCCTGCGCAACCTCGGCGGGACGCTGCGCGCATCGGACTTCAAGGTCACCGCGGTCGTCGCGGACGAGACGCTGATCGCCGTCGAGCCGGGCGACACCACCGGCCGGGCGTTCGGCCTCGCCTTCGACCTCGGCACCACGACGGTCGTCGCCACCCTGCTCGATCTGACCGCCGGAACCCCCGTCGCCGTCGAGTCGATGCTGAACAAGCAGCAGCCGTTCGGCGCCGACGTGATCGCGCGGATCTCCGCGACCATGCTTGATCCCGCCGCGCGCGACCGGCTGCGCCAGCTCGCCCAGGAGACGCTGTCCGAGCTGGCGGCCGCGGCCTGCCAGGCCGGCGGCGTGCTGCCGCAGGAGGTCTACGAGGTCGCCCTGGCCGGCAACGCCACCATGGTCCACTTGGTCCTCGGCATCGACCCGGAGCCGCTCGGCGTCGCCCCGTTCATACTGTCCGCCCGTCTGCTGCCCGAGGTCCGCGCCCACGACCTGGGAGTCCCCGCCCACCCGCAGGCCCGTGCGGTGATCTTTCCCGCGTTCGGCGCGTACGTGGGCGGTGACATCACCGCCGGCCTGCTAGCGAGCGGCATGGACCGCGACCCGCGCATCCGCCTGTTCATCGACATCGGCACCAACTGCGAGATCGTCCTCGGCGGCCGCGACTGGCTCCGCGCCACCGCCGCCCCGGCCGGCCCGGCCTTCGAGGGTGCCTCCATCCGCTGCGGCATGCGCGCCGCCGACGGCGCCATCGAGGCGGTCGAGATCACCGGCGACGGTGACCTCAAGCTCACCGTCATCGGCGACACCGACCCTGCGGGCCTGTGCGGCTCCGGCCTGGTCGATGCGGTCGCCGCCCTCGCCGAGGCCGGCCTCATCGACGGATCCGGCCGTTTTACCCACAACGCGCCTGAACCATCTCTCGACGCGGAAAGGCTCGCCGGTCCGGCGGCGGCCCTGGCGGACCGCCTCACCATGATCGGCAAGGAACGAGTCTTCGTGCTGCACTGGTCGGCCGACCGTGACCCCGCGACCAGCGTCTACCTCTCCCAGCGCGACGTCCGCGAGCTCCAGTTCGCCAAGGCGGCCATCGCCACTGGCTGGCGCATCCTCCTCGAAGAGGCGGGCCTCGTCATCGAAGACATCAAGCAGGTCCTCTTGGCGGGCAGCTTCGGGTCCTACCTCAACGCCAAGTCGGCGATCCGCATCGGCCTGGTCCCCGACGTCGGCCCAAGGCGCATCATCGCCGCAGGCAACGTCGCGGGCGAGGGCGCCAAGATGGCCCTCCTGTCGATCCGCGACCGAGCCGCCGCCCTGTCCCTCCTCGAGGAGGTGACCTATGTCGAGCTCAGCGACCGAAGCGACTTCAACGACCGCTTCATCGACCAGCTCAGCCTCTAACCGCCCGCAGGGCCAGATAGTGGATAGTTCTGCACACCCGGATGTACAGAACTATCCACTATCACCGAATACGCCCGTTGAGATCATCGCCTGCGGCGCCCTGGCTGGCCACATCCGCGAGATCGCCGCCCGCCGGGACTGGCCGGTCACCGTCCGCCCCCTCTCCGCCGCCCTGCACAACCGCCCGCAGCAGATAAAGAGTTACGCCGAACGGATGCTGGCGACGCCTGAGACGCAAGGGGCTCGCACCGTCCTCGGCTACGCCGATTGCGGTACCTACGGCGCACTCGACAAGCTAGCCGCCCAGGCCGGCGTCAACCGCCTCCCCGGCCTGCACTGCTACGACCTGTACGCCGGCGCCGCCCAGGTCGAGCAGCTCTTCGAAGAAGAACCAGGCACCTACCTGCTAACCGACTACCTGATCAAGTCCTTCGAGCGGAGCGTCATCCAGCCCCTAGGCCTGGACCGCCACCCCGACCTCTGGCAGGACTACTTCGGCCACTACCGCCGGCTGGTCTGGCTAGCCCAGAGAGCAACACCAGAGCTGGAAGAGGGAGCAGCCCGGATCGCCGGCCTATTCAACCTGCCGCTAACCCGTATCGACACAGGCACCCGGGGACTGGAAGCGGCCTTGGCCCAGGTGATTGAGCAACTGCCATGAGTTTGAACCCCCACCGTCCAAGAGTCACCTCTGAGCACTGAGACGCGCCCGGATGAAAGGCCAAAGAAGCTATGAGTGACATTCCAACCCGAGCGAGTGCCGTAGTAATTGGCGCGGGCATCGTCGGGAACAGCCTGGTCTATCACTTGTCCGAGCTCGGCTGGCGGGACGTCGTCCTCATCGATAAGGGCCCGCTGCCCAACCCCGGCGGCAGCACCGGCCACGCGTCCAACTTCATCTTCCCGATCGAGTACTCCCGGCTGATGTTCGAGCTGACCATGGACTCGACCGAGCAGTACAAGGCGCTCGGCGTGTTCACCGAGTCCGGCGGCATCGAGGTGGCCCGCACGCCGGAACGCATGCAAGAGCTGAAGCGCCGGGTAACCAAGGCGAAGGGCTGGGGCATCCCGGCCGAGCACCTGACGCCGGAAGCCGTGCAGAAGCTCGTGCCGTACCTGGACCCGAGCGTGATACTCGGCGGCGGCTACTTCCCCACGGTCGGCGTCGTCGACAGCCTGCGAGCCGGGACGCTGATGCGGGAGCGAGCCCAGGCGGCCGGCGCGCTGAGCGTCGTCTCCGGCGCCGAGGTCCTCGACATCACCACCGAGGCGGGCCGGGTCACCGGGATCGTCACCTCCAAGGGCGAGATCGCCACGGACAACGTCGTCATCTGCTGCGGCGTCTGGTCACCCAAGGTCGCCGCGCTGGCCGGGGCGCGGCTCGCGTTGACCCCCACCGTGCACCAGATGATCAGCGTCGGCCCGATCGGCCTGTTCGCCGGGACGACCGGCGAGATCTCCTACCCGATCGTCCGTGACGTGGATGAGGGCATGTACGAGCGGCAGCATGGCGGGGACATGGAGGTCGGCTCCTACATGCACCGGCCGATCATCGTGCCGCCGGAGACCATCCCGTCCAACGAGGAGGCGGTGCTCTCGCCGACGGAACTGCCGTTCACCGCCGACGACTTCGACCCGCAACTCGCCGCCTCACTTGAGCTCATGCCCGAGCTCCTCGGTGACGAGAAGGCGGGGATCAGGTACGCGATCAACGGGCTCATCTCGATGACGCCGGACGGGCACCCCCTGCTCGGGGAGACCCCTGAAGTGAAGGGGCTGTGGACGGCGGCGGCGAGCTGGATCAAGGAGGGACCGGGCTGCGGCCGGGCCGTCGCCGAGCTGATGTCGGGCAAGGTGCCGACCGTGGACGTGCACGAGGCCGACGTCGCCCGGTTCTACCCGTCGTCACGGACGACCGGGTTCGCCCGCGCCCGGGCCGCCGAGGCGTTCAACAAGATGTACGGCATCGTGCACCCCGCCGAGCAGTACGAGTCGCTGCGCCCGCTGCGCACCACGCCGTTGTACGGCCGGGCCAAGGACCTCGGCGCGGTCTTTTACGAGACCGCCCGCTGGGAGCGGCCGCACTGGTACGCGTCCAACGAGCCGCTGCTCGAGAAGTACGCCGGACGGCTCATGGAGCGCCCGGCCGAGTGGGAGTCCCGCTGGTGGTCGCCGGTCATCAACGCCGAGCACCTCGCCATGCGCGACGGCGCCGGCCTGGTGGACCTCTCCGCGTTCACCATCCTCGACGTCACCGGGCCAGGCGCGCTCGGCGGCCTGCAGAACCTCGCCGTCGCGCAGCTCAACGTGCCGGTCGGTCGTACCGTCTACACCCCGTTCCTCAACGCCGCGGGCGGGTTCATGGCCGACCTCACCATCATGCGGCTCGGCGTGAGCCACTTCCGTGTCGTCACCGGCGCGGCCGACGGCGGGCGGGACGCCAAGTGGATCAGTGACAGGCTGCCGGACAACGCACAGCTCGCCGACGTGAGCTCGGCCTGGGCCACGATCGGGCTGTGGGGGCCCCGCGCGGGCGACATCCTCGCCGCGGTGAACAAGGACGGGGATCAGAGGCCGCCGCTCTCGTTCGGTACGACCGGGATCTTCGAGCTCGGCGGAGCGGCCGTGCTCGGGTCACGGATCTCCTACGTGGGCGAGTTCGGCTGGGAGCTGCACGTGCCGGCGGACCAGGCCGGTCACCTGTGGGACCTGCTGTGGGACGCCGGGCGGCCGCACGGGCTCGTGCCGGTCGGGATCGGCGTCTACGGGACGACGGCGCGGCTTGAGAAGGGGTACCGGGCCTTCGGGGCGGAGCTCACGCCCGAGTACAACCCGGTGGAGGCCGGCATGGCCAGGCCGAAGGTGAAGGCCGAGCCGTTCATCGGCAAGGAGGCGTACCTCACGGCCCGCGCGGCCGGCCCGGCCGCGGTGCTGTGCACGCTGACCGTCGACTCGCACGCCTGCGCCGACGGCACCCCCCGGTACATGCTCGGCGGCGAGCCGGTCCTCACCCTGGACGGCGCGCGCCTGGTGGACGGACGCGGCCGGCCGTCGTACGTGACCTCGGCCGGGTCGGGCCCGTCGGTGGGCCGGCACCTGCTGATGGCCTACCTGCCGCCCGACCTGTCCGCGGTGGGGACTCCGCTGCTCGTGGAGTACATGGGCGAGCCCTACCCGGTCACGGTGGCGTCCCAGGGGGCCGTGTTCGACCCGGCCGGCTCGCGGATGCGGTAAGCATGGACATCCTCGTCTGCGTCAAGCGGGTGCCGACGGTCGGCGGCGCGATCACGCTCACCGCCGACTCCCGCGCCATCGACACCAAGGCATCTGGGTTCACCATCAGCCCGCACGAAGAGTGCGCGGTCGAGGAGGCCGTGCGGCTGGTGGAGCGGTTCGGCGGGTCGGTGACGATCGTGTCGCTCGGGCCCGTCGAGGCCGAGGAGCAGCTTCGCGCGGGCCTGGCGCTCGGCGCGTCGGCGGCGGTGCTCGTCGAGACGGCACCGGGGGTGGAGACCGGGCCCATGGCCACCGCCGCCGCTTTGTACTCGGTGGCGGCCTCCGGCGCCTTCGACCTCATCCTGCTCGGCAACGAGGCGTCCGACACTGGCGGCTATCAGGTGGGCATCCGGCTCGCTCACCTGCTCGGCAGGCCGGTGGCGACTGGCGCCAAGGCGATCACGGTGACCGACGACGGCTCGTCGCTGTCAGCGTCGCGCAGTTACCGGGGAGTGACGGAGACGTTCACGCTTCCGCTGCCCTGCCTGGTGACCGTCAAGGAGGGCATCAACTTGCCGCGCTACCCGTCGCTGCCTGGCCGGCTGCGCGCGAAGCGGGCCGCCATCAAGCGCATACCGGTAGAGGCGACCGGGACCGCCCCCGCGGGAGATGTCCGCATGACCCGGCTGCGCGTGCCCGACGCGCCGCGGAAGCAGGCGACCGTGCTCGGCCACGGGGCGGCGGCGGTCCCCGCCCTCGTCGCGGTCCTCGCGGAGATCGGAGTGATCTCGTGACCGTCTGGTGCCTTGTCGAACTTGACGGTGACGCCGCCGCGGACGCCTCGCTGCGCGCGCTCACCTTGGCCCGCGGGCTGCTGCCGGATGGTGCCGACGGCGGCGGGGTCGCCGCGGTGGTCTTCGGCCCGCCGCCGCTCGCCGACCTCGCGGCCTACGGCGCGGCCGACGTCTACGTGGTCTCCGGCGTCGACGGCTACGCGCCGCAGGCGTGGGCGCGCGCGCTCACGGAGTTGCTCGGGGCCGGCCGCGGTCCGGACGGCCCGCGGCCCGCGGTGGTCGCCGCCGGGACGGAGCACGGCAACGAGGTGCTTGCCCACCTGGGAGCGATCACCGGACTGCCGATGGCCGCGAACTGCGTCGCCGTGTCCGCGTCCGGCGGGACGGCGCTTGACCTGGTCCGCCAGCGGTGGGCCGGCCTGCTGCTCGAGGAGGCCGTGCTCGAGGCGCCGGCCGCGCTGCTCACCGTGGCGACCGACGCGGTCGCCGCGGCGCCCGCCGCGGCACCCGTGTCCGTGACCGTGCACGAGGTCGCCGCGGCGGTGACCGGTGCCGACCTGGCGGTGCGCGCCGTGGAGACGCCTGGCGGCACGGGCGGCGTCTCGCTCGCCACCGCCCGCGTGGTGGTCGGTGGCGGCCGCGGCGTCGGCAGCGCCGAGGGGTTCGCCCCGCTGGAAGAGCTCGCCGCGCTGCTCGGCGGCGTCGTCGGCGCCTCCCGCGTGGTGACCTCAGAAGGCTGGCGCCCGCACTCGATGCAGGTCGGCCAGACCGGTACCAAGATCACCCCCGACCTGTACCTGGCCTGCGGCATCAGTGGCGCGATCCAGCACTTCGCGGGCTGCTCCGGTGCCAGGCACATCATCGCGATCAACACCGACGCGTCCGCTCCGATGATGACCCGCGCGGACTACGCGGTCGCCGGCGACCTGCACGAGGTACTCCCCGCGCTGATTGAGGCCCTCCGCGCCCGCGGCTAAGCGGGATAATCGCGGGGTGCGATTCTTCCGTGTGCAGGTGCTCCGGACGCTCCCCCATCCCGCGCGCGGGTTCACCCAGGGACTGCTCGCTGCGGGCGAGACGATGTGGGAGTCGGACGGGCAGTACGGGACGTCTGTGCTGCGGCGGTACCAGCTCGGCTCGGCGGAGGTCGCGGCGGAGGCGGCGTTGCCACCCGACCTGTTCGCCGAGGGAATCTGCCTGGTGGGCGGGAGCATCTGGCAGCTCACGTGGAAGGAGCGGGTCGCGCTGCGCTGGGACACGGCGACGCTGCAGATCACGGAAAGGATCCAGTTCAACCGCGAGGGCTGGGGGATCTGCGCGGTTCCCGTGGGCGGGAACCCGTCGGGCGAGGTCATGACAAGCGACGGGACCAGTGAGCTGGTGCGACGCGACCCGGTGACCCTTGAGCCGCGGGCCGTCGTCCACGTGCGGTACGACGGCCGCCGGGTGCGCTGGCTGAACGACCTGGCCTGGGCGGGCGGGTTGATCTGGGCGAATGTGCTCGGCACGACGTGCATCGCCGGCATCGACCCGGGCACCGGAGCGGTGACCGACGTGGTGGACGCCAGCGCCGCGGGGGAACGGCACCGCCATCCGCAAATGCTCATGAACGGGATCGCCCCGCATCGTCAGCGGGGCGAGTTCCTCCTCACCGGCAAGGGCTGGCGGTCGGTCAGGCACGTCCGGCTCGTCCAGGACCGCAACCGGGGCCAGGCGGAGCGCATGCTAGCGGGTCCGCGCTTCTGACCGCCCGCCCGCGGCCGCCCGCCGCCCGCGCAGCATGGCGCGGAGCGGCACCGCGGCGTAGCCGCCGTCGGCCAGCCCCGCACCGCACTCAAAGATGTTCCAGGCACCGACGTCGCCGCTAAGCAGCCAGGACACCCCCGCGGCGGCGAAGTAGAGCGGCAGCATGAGCAGGCCGCCGCACCAGGCGTACTGGGTGGCGTGCCTTGCCTCATGCCGGAGCAGGACGGTGTCGCGGGGCAGCTGGTCACGCCTGGTGAGGATCACGTTTCCCAGGGTGAAGGCAGGCGCGGGCGGCACCGGAAGCCGGTAGCCAGTGCCGACGAGGAGCCCGTCAGGAATGCGGGCTAGCTGGGCCCGCCCGGCCAGGGAAACAGCGAGTCCGGCCAGCGTCGACCCGTTGAGCAGGTTGACGGCCAGCCGGACCCGGTGCCTTAGGCGCATTGATATTAGGAGTGATCGTCCTCTTCGGGGTCGTTCGGACCATTGTGACCTGGCGGTTCGTAGGTCGGCGCGCCGAGCGGGCCGGTGTAGGACCCGTTCCCGTTCGAGTTACCCGCGCCGAAACCGCCGAAGTCGATCGTTTCGCCGGCCTCGGTGCTCGTGCCGTTTCCCGTGCCGTTCGGGTTGCCGTTGTCGCCGTAGGAACCGCCGAGGAAGTTGCCGGAGCCGAAGCCGTCGGCGATGGCGAACGCGGGCTCGGCGACCGGCAGCGACAGCTCCGGCTGGTTGTGCTGCTGGTGCGCGCGCTTGGCCGCTAGGTGGTAGTCGCGCAGCTTGTCGATGAAGGCGTCATCCGCGTACGGCGCGCCGTTCACGAGCGGGCCGCGCCCGCCGTCGAACACGGCGGTGACATCTTCGCCGCTGAGCGTCTTGTGCGACTCGAGCGCGTGCGCGAGCGCGAGCACGTACCGCTCGTTGTCGCGCAGGATCTCCTCGGCCTTGACAAGCAGCACGCCCAGGTTGTCCTCGATCCGGTCCGCGAGCCTGCCGAAGGGCGAGGGCCCGTGCCCCTCAGCTCCGGCGCCCGGCGCCGCGGCGGACCGGGGGCCGCCCGGCGTGCCGCCCTCAAGGCGGCGGGTCGAGGCGGCGGAGGTCACCGTCTTGCCCATGCCCCAGTACCCCTCCATGAAGGAGGCGACGGTGGTCGCGGAGTCCAGGTCGCCTGAGACACCGGACGAGCTGTCGCTGTCGAAGAACATCCGCTCGCCGGCCAGCGAGGCGAGTGCCACGAGGATGTCCGACTCGTACTCGCTGCGCCACCGGGTGAACTGGTCCTCCGGCTTGATCGACGACACCATGCCGAGGTAGTCACTGCCCTTCTCGATCGTGGCGATGTCGATTTCCATGTGCTGCCGTGTGCGGTAGGCGACCACCGCGTGGCACGCCTCGTGGATCGCGACCGCGTGCCGCTCCCGCTCGATGTACTCGACGTCCTCGGGCGGCCCAAGCTCCTTGAACTGCTTGGCCTTGATGACGTCCTGGTACGTGATGACGTCGCGGCCGTCCCTGATCGCGATGATCAGCGCCTCGTTGACCATGTCCTTGATCGTGGCGCCCGTCGCGTACGGGGTGATCGTGGCGAGCTTGTCGACCTGCTCGGCGGTCAGCTCGTGCGAGACCTTGCCCAGGTACCCCTCGTAGGTGCGGACGCGGCCCGCCTTAGACGGGTAGCCGACCCGGTAGATGCGGTCGATGCGGCCAGGCCTCAGCAGCGCCTCGTCGAGTGCGGTCGGCATGTTGGTCGCCATCATGACCAGGATGCGGTAATGGGGCGGCGGCTTCGGCTTCATGCCGAGGGCCCGCCTGACCACCCGGTTGATGAACCCGCGCGGCTTCTTCAGGCCGGACAACTCGGTGAGCAGGGCCTGCAGCGTGCCCATGCCGCCGCCGCCCATGCCGCCGTTCATGCCGGCGCCGATGATCTGCTTGTTCCTTCTGGCGCGGGGCTCGGCCGGGTCGACGGCGAACTGCGAGGTCAGCACGTCGCGGGTAATCCGCAACTGACTGTCGGACGACAGGTAGGAGAAGCCGTGGCAGCCGGCCACCGCGAACGGCGCCGCACCGGTCCGGCCAACGCCGGGCTGGCCGCCCATGGACATGCCGCGGTTGCCGAGTGAGTCGGCCTCGTCGAAGAAGACGATCACGCCGCCGTAGCGCAGCGACAGCTTGCGCAGCTTGCGGAACAGGCTCTTGACCTTCAGGATCCCGACGCCCATGAACATGTTGATGAACGCGCCCGGGTCGACGAACACGTACGGCTTGCCGGTCTCGCCGGCCACCGCCTCGGCCATCAGCGTCTTGCCGGTGCCCGGCGGGCCCCAGAGCAGCAGGCCGCCAGGCACGTAACCGCCCCTGTCCTCGACGACCTCCGGGTTCTCAAGGAAGATGATGTTTTCCTTGACCCGCTCGAGCACGTGGTCCTGGCCCCACACATCGGAGAACCTGGTCTTGATGTCGTCCGGGTAGTAGACGTCGACGCCGCCCCTGGACATGAACCAGAACAGGAGCGCGAACTGGGCGACCGTGAACAGCAGCAGGAAGGCGTACTGGATGACGGTGGGCAGCGCGTGCCACAGGATCGCCGGGACGAGCACGAGCGCGGTGAGCGGCGCTTCGTGCATGATCTTGCCGGCCAAGATGGCGAGGACGGCGATCAGGATTACCCAGCGGATAACCCGGCCGATGCGGTAGCGCGTCCACGCCGACAACTTGCGCTCTTTCAGCCGCTCCGACCTGCCCCAGACCTTGTTAACCCAGAACTGGTTGTAGCGCGCCGAATGCTCGCTGATCAGGAAGTGCGCCTGGTGCACTACCTCAAGCCCGGCCAGGATGAAGACCCACCAGCCCAGCTGCACCTCGATTCGGACCGCGTCGAGGAACCCGACGAGCGGGTTGTCCGCCATCAGCGACCAGACCAGGAGCAGCCAGATCACGGTGAGCAGGACCAGCCACTTAATCCGGTCCCAGAGGCCTATCGGCGTGCGAGTCAGGATGTCTTCCGCTCTCGGGCGCCCGCCCTCGTAGGTAAATCCCTGCTCAACCGGCCGTGCAGCCTTCTTCATGTCGGGCTCCCGACGGTAAATGACGACATGACAGTGTCTATGTTGTTCTGGTCTTGTGAGTAGCAGGTAGCGGTGCAGTGAACCATAAGGAAGTAAACGACGGTCTGGTCGGCGTTGGTCAGCACGTCCTCGTCGAAGGTGTCCACGACCCCGCCGGGGAAGGTGTACTGGAACGTCTCTCGCACCCCGTGCACGCCCGCGTGCGCGGTGATGGTCTGGTCGAGCAGTTGCTTGAAGTTGGTCAGCGGGAAGCCGCTCGCCGCGTCCTGCTCGCGCGTGGTCGACGTCACCGGCAGCATGAAGTCGCGCAGCACGTTGTAGGAGATCTCGTTGCTCACGGTGGGCGACAGCGTCCCTACCTCAGAGAACACGAACGGCTTGTTGATGCTCGGCGCGAGGAAGTTGCTGCCGGATGGCGCGGTATCCGCGTCGAACGCGGTTGACCAGATGCCGTCAGCCGAGCCGCCCGCGGCCTTGAGCGCCGCGTTCAGGTCCTTCTGCGAGATCTGGTGCCACTGGGTGGGGACCTTGTAGTACGCCTTCGCGGCCGAGTCAGCGACGTAGGTATACGAGGGAGCGCCGCACGCGCTCAGTCCCACCGTCGCGAGCGCACCCATGAGGAGGAACGCCAATCCCCCGGTGAGGCCTCGTGGTGAGCGGAAGGCCCGAATCGTCAACGGGGTGACCTCCACAAATTGTGTTCTTGAGACAAGTATGCCGTTTCATATCGATTTGGTAAAGGAGATCAAGGGACCGACCGGACCCTGCTGACCGTCCACGCCGCCGCGATCGTGGCGACCCCAGCGAGCTCGAACAGCGCCGGATAGTTGTTCAGCAGTCCTAGTACTACCCCGGCAGCCAGCGGTGCCACCACAAGCGGAAGGTTATACGCGATATTGATCAGACCGACATCCTTCCCCCGGTCGACGGCGGCCGGGAGCACCTGGGTCAGCAGCGCCGGCGCCGCCGCCCGGTACGTGCCGTACCCGGTGCCAAGCGACAGCTCCCACACCTATTACCACGGATGGCAGGACCGCATCGGTTCTGCTCGGTACGGCAGTATTTTTCACGACGTGATCGTGCCGCGAGGCGGCGTGCTCACGGCAGTGTCCGTCGCGGTGGCGTTATCCAAAGCAGCGTCCTTCTCCCCGGTAAGTCGGGACACTCTCCGCGATCCCGTCAGAAGATTCAACCAGGTGGTAGTGAGTGAGCCGTTCGGCGAGCTCGCCGCCCTTGGCATGCCGCAGCCAGACCCGGTCGCCGATACTGAGCCCGTTGGTCGCCGCGCCGGTCACCGGCGTCTGCACCTCACCCGCCCCCTCGACCTTGGTCAGCTTCAGCCCGGCGGGCCGGAACGGCGTGGGCAGCCGGTCCGGCGTCCCGGTGCCAGAGGCGATGTAGCCGCCGCTGAACAGGGTGGCTATCCCCGGCCCAGGCCGCCGCACCACCGGCAGCGCGTACTGCAGCGCGGGCTGGGGGTGGAACTTGCGGTAGACGTCGAAGAGCGTCGCCCCGACCAGCCCTGAGCCCGCGGCGAGTTCGGTGACGGACTTGTCGGCCACGGTGGACTCGAACGAGCCCGTGCCGCCGCCGTTGACGAACTCAAGCGGGGTCAGCGCGCGGATCCGGCGGACGGCCTCCGACCGCCGGACGCGCAGTTCTGCCGCCGAGAGGGCCTGCATCGCCTGGATCACGCGGGCGCGCAGCGGTCGACCGGGCGGCGCGTCGCCGAGGCCGGCGATCTGTCCCTCGTAGCCGAGCACGCCGACGAGCGTGAATCCGGGCCGCCGCAGGATCGCCTCGGCGAACAGCGCCGCCTCGGCCGGGGTGCGCAGCGGCGACCGCCAGGTGCCGATCTGCACGACCGGCCCGTACGGTAGCGGCCGCCAGGACATGTCGAGGTCAAGGCACACCCGAATCGGCGGGTGCCCCGGACCAAGCGTCGCGTCGATGAAGTCCAGGTGGGCCGCCGAGTCGACCGTCACCGTGACCTGCCTCCTGGCGGCCTCGTCGGCCGCGAGTGCCCGCAGCGCGCCGCGATCGGCGGTCGGGTAGGCGACCAGGATGTCGTCGCTAACGCCGCAGCCGTGCAGCCAGAGCGCCTCGGCGAGCGCGTAGGACATGACCCCCCGATATCCTGGGCGGGCCAGGGCACGCTCGACGAGGTACCGGCAGCGCAGTGACTTGCTCACCACCCGGATGGGCACCCCGTCGGCGCGCCGGACGAGGTCACGTGCGTTGGCGTCGAACTCGGCGAGGCGGACGACGGCGAACGGCGGGTCCAGGTGGGCGGTCGCCCTCTCCAGCTGGTCCCGGCCATCGACGTCTCTCGACACGATGCCTGACATGCGGAAACATTAGCCGCTCACTGGGAAAGTTGGGCCACTGGGGTGGAAAATCAGCGAAATGGTTCGATGACCTGGCAGAACTGGGCGGGCACGGCGAGCGCCAGCCCGGCCAGGCGGTACTGGCCGCGCAGCACCGAGGAAATCGCTGACGCCATCACGAGTGCGGGGCGGGACGGCCTGACCGTGCGTGCCCTCGGCAGCGGGCACTCGTTCACGCCGGCGGCGGTCACCTCAGGCGCCGCGCTCGACCTGTCGGGCTGGAACGGCATCGTCAGCGCCGACCTGGCCTCCGGCCTGGTCAGCGTCCGGTCGGGCACCACGATCAGGGAACTGAACGCGGCACTCGGCGCCCTCGGCCTGGCCATGGCGAACCTGGGCGACATCGACGCGCAGACGGTATCCGGGGCCATCTCCACCGGAACCCATGGCACCGGCGCGAGACTGCAGGGTATCGCCGCCCAGGTGGCCGGGCTCGAGCTGGTGCTCGCCGACGGCTCTGTCGTGTCCTGCTCGGCCACCGAGCGCCCCGACCTGTTCGCCGCCGCTCGCGTCTCGCTTGGCGCGCTCGGCGTGCTCTCCACGGTCACCTTGCAGTGCGTCCCCGCCTTCACCCTGGCCGCCGACGAGCGTCCGATGCCGCTCGAGGAGGTACTCGGCCGCTTCGACGAGCTCGCGGCGGGCAACGACCACTTCGAGTTCTACTGGTTCCCCTACGGAAAGAACGCCCTGGTCAAGCGGAATAACCGGGTCGCTGGCCAGGGTGCCCCGGCCGCCATGCCCGGGTGGCGGCGGTTCCTTGAGTACGAGGTGATGGAGAACGCCGCGTTCGGCGCGTTGTGCCGGGCCGGGCGAGCCGTCCCCGCGGCGGTCAGGCCGCTGAACCGGCTGGCCGCGGCCAGCCTGTCCAAGCGCTCGTACTCCGCGCCGTCGCCCGAGGTCTTCGTGACGTCACGCCGGGTGAAGTTCGTCGAGTCGGAGTACGCCGTGCCGGTTGCGTCCCTGCTCGACGTGCTCGCCGAGCTGCGGGCCGGCGTCGCCCGGCTCACCGACCCGGTCATGTTCCCCGTCGAGATCCGCGTTGCGGCGGCCGACGACATCTGGCTGTCCACGGCTTACGGGCGTGACTCGGCATACGTGGCGATCCACCAGTACCTAGGGATGCCCTACCAGGAGTACTTCAAGCTGTTCGAGTCCATCGCCGACTCGGCGGGCGGGCGTCCGCATTGGGGGAAGATGCACACTCGGGACGCGGCCTACCTCGCCGGCGCCTACCCGCGGTTCGCCGACTTCCTCGCGGTTCGCGATGAGACGGATCCGTCGCGGGTGTTCGCCAACCCGTACCTGTCGCAGGTTTTTGGGGCCTGAGGGTTCTTCCAAGTCAAAGTCAAACGCCTGGTGTGGCACGGGGCGGAGGAGATTACCGGCGGCACTCCTGCGGAAGGCCGCCGGCTAATCTCCCCGCGCCCCGTGCTTCCTTAAGGTTCTTGGTCACCAGTGTCGTCAGGGCTTTAACCGGTGAGCCAAGTATTGCTGCGGTACGTGTCTGATAGTGGACGGTGGGTTACCTCGTTCATGGCGGACATGGTTGTGAGGTGTCGTGACGGCGCGCGGCGAGATTGGCTTTAACGGCCTTGATATTGCTCTTGGGGGCCTGACGGGGTACGTGGTCCGGGAGATTCCTCGGCGCGAGGATGCGCATATAGAAGGCGGGCAGGAGCGGCGGTCCGCGGATCCCGGGCGTGCTGGGCGCTTCACAGCGCTCGTGGCGGCGTATCACTCGGGGGTGGCCGCGGATGCGGCTCGTCCCGTCGCTTTCGGATGGATGCGGGCGGCGGCTGGCGGGCCGGTGCGGGTTATCGCGGCTGGGAATGCGCTTGTCGGCGGGGAGGATGAGCGCTCCGAAGAGGTGTTTCTTTCGTTGCCGACGGGGGCGCGGGCTCGGGTGCTTGGTGAAGGGGAGCTGGCCGGCCTGGCCGGAGGGCTTGGGGCGTGGCGGGAAGTGGCCGGGATCAGTGATGGGCTGCTCACAGCGGACGGACACGGCGGGAACAGGGGCGCGGGCGATGCCAGGGGCGGGGACGGCGGGGTCTCGCTTGACGAAGGGCTGCTCGGGAGCTGGAACGGGGCGTTCGGGTGGCTCGTTATCGCTGAGCCGCTGGCCGTCGGGGAACTGACCGCCCTGGCTGAGGAGACGGGGCGGCGGGAGCGGTTGGCCGCCGCGTCGGCCGACCGGTTTCCCGAGCGGGAGGCGGAGGCGCGGCGGCTGAAAGAAAGGCAGGCCGAACTGCGGCGCGGGGTGTCCGAGGGGTTCTGGCGGATCAGGATCGCGGTCGGGGCGGCGGACCCGGCGAGCGCGGCGCGCGTCGCCGGGCTGTTCTGCGCGGCCACGGACCTTGCCGGACTGCCGTACGCGCTCAGCCCGGTGCCGGTGCCCGGGTCCGAGGTGCCGTTCTACGGGTCGACGGCGCTGCTCGCGGCGCTGGTCCGGCCACCGGAGCGGGAGGTGCCCGGGGTGCGCTTCGCGTTGCGGCCGGACTTCGACGTGACGCCCGAGGCACCCGCGGGTGAACCGGCCTACAGCGGCGATGCGGCGGGCGGGAAAGTCGGCGGCATCCACCTCGGCGAGGTGCTCGACGGGAACCTGATGCCCGCCGGGCCGTTTTCCGTCTCGGTCGGATCGCTGAACCGGCACGTGTTCGTCTGCGGCGCGACCGGCGCGGGAAAGTCGCAGACCGTCCGCTGCCTGCTCGAGTCAGCCACCGAGCGCGGCATACCGTGGCTGGTCATCGAGCCTGCCAAGGCCGAGTACCGGCTGATGGCGAGCCGGCTGCCGGGCACGCGGGTGATCAGGATCAGGCCAGGGGAACCGGACGCGATCGCGGCCGGGCTCAACCCGCTTGCACCCGCGACCTTCGGCCCGTCCGGCCGCTTCCCGCTGCAGACGCACGCTGACCTGGTCAAGGCACTGTTCATCGCCTCGTTCCAGGCCGAGGAGCCGTTCCCGCAGGTGCTCAGCGCCGCACTCGGCCGGGTCTACGAGGAGGCCGGATGGGACCTGGCGCTTGGCGAGCCCCAGGGCGGCCAGTCCAGGGCAGGCCAGCCCCAGGCCGGCCAGCCCGGGGCGGAGGCTGCCTATCCGACCCTGAGCGGCCTGCAGCGCGCCGCCGAGCGGGTGGTCGCCGAGATCGGCTACAGCCAGCGGGTCACCGACGACGTGCTCGGCTTCATCAGGGTCCGGCTGGCCAGCCTCAGGCACGGCACCACCGGGCGGTTCCTGGAAGGCGGGCACCCGCTTGACTTCGGCGCGCTGCTGCGCGCGAACGTGGTGCTCGAGATCGAAGACGTCGGCGACGACGCGGACAAGGCATTCCTGATGGGCACCGTGCTTATCAGGCTGGCCGAGCACCTCCGGCTGACCCACCGCGCCGGCGGCCGTACGGCCGGCCTGGCGCACCTGACCGTCGTGGAGGAGGCACACCGGCTGCTGCGTCGTCCAGAGCCTCGCGGTACAGGCGGCGCCGGGGCCGCCGGGCACGCGGTGGAGTTGTTCGCCGGGCTGCTCGCGGAGATCCGCGCCTACGGCGAGGGTCTTGTGATCGCCGAGCAGATACCGGCCCGCCTCGTACCCGACGTCATCAAGAACACGGCGGTGAAGATCACCCACCGGCTTCCTGCGGCCGATGACCGGGACGCGGTCGGCGCCACGATGAACGCCACGCCGCGCCAGTCCCGCTACCTGGTCACCTTGCCGCCCGGGCAGGCCGCGGTCTTCGCCGACGGCATGGACTTCCCGGTCCTAGTGCAGGTCAAGGATGGTTCGGAACGGGAGGTTGCTTCGACTGTGCCCACCGCCGATGCCCGGAAGGTGGTCCACGCCAGGTCGGGCAGCTGCGGCAGCGAATGCCTGGCCAGGCCGTGCACGCTGAGGGAGATACGCGGGGGGCAGCGGCTGCTCGAGGACGTGCCGCTGATACGCCTGTGGGCGGAACTCGCGGTGCTCGCGCACCTGACCGGATGGCCGATGCCGGTGCCCGTGCCTGACGCGCTCGCCGCCTGCCCAATGTCGGCCGCCAGCCCAGGGCCGGCCCGGCTGGCTCAGTGCGCCCTCGCCCATGCGGTCGACGCGGCCGTGGCCGCACGCCCGGCGGTCACCGCGACCGGGGCGGGCGCACTCGCCGTGCACGTGGCGGAGACGATCCGCGCCTGGGCGGAGCACCGCGAATGGCGTTGCTCGCCCGATGAGCCGGAGTGGCTGCTCGGCGCGGAGCTGACCGAAGAGGCGGTCATGGGGGTGAACCGCCCGGCTGTCCTCGCGGCGCCGGGCACGCCCGGCGCCGTAGCCGACCTGTTCATCGACTGCCAGTGGGCGCTCGATTACCTGCGACCTGGATCGCCCTGCGGTTCACGGGAAGGCGGAAGCTAGCTCTGCTGCTCGCGGTCGAGCCTGGTCTGGACGGCGAGCTGCTGGCGCAGGCTCGCCTCATCGTCGGCGTCCACCGTCATGACCCGCCCGGTGCCCAGGTCCTCGCGTCGTAGCACGAAACCGGTCCGGGTGGCCCACCAGCGGCCAGCGTTGCTGTGCCAGATGTGCCACCCGGGAAAATCGGCTTCTACCTGCGCGATCCGCTCGTCCCACTCGGCCATGGGTGATTCCTCCCCGGAGTGGAACGGCGATCCCGTATTAAAAAATGAACGGGCATCCGCACGGTGTCAAGGGATCACCTACGTCAGGAGGTCACCTTTGACTCGCATCTACCATGAGGTTGTCGTGACGCGCCCGTTTACTGAAGTATCAGTGTTCGCGTCCGCCGGGCTGGCTGGCGCGTCCGGGACCTCGGCCTTGCTGCCTGGCCGCTTGCCGTCCGGCTGCTCGCCGTCGGCGGCGATCGCCATGCGGTAGCGGTAGCGGGCCAGCGCCGCGCCGGCGCCCACAGCGGCAACGATCGCCGCGCCGAGCGCAGTCCAGCCGAGCACGCTCCGCTTCGAGCGAGCGTTAGACGGCTTGACCTGGCGCGCGGTCTTCCTGAGTGCGGAAGACACCTTGGGCGCGGCTGTCTTCGTGGTGTAGTCGGCGGCGTCCTCTAGCCGCGGTGCGGCCCAACGGCGGGCGCCGTAGACTCCCTGGTCTACTCCCTTGCGTACCTTCGTAGCCGCCGTCTGGGCGGCCGTCTGGGCGGCGTCGCTCGCGTGCTGTGCCGCTACTTGGGCGGCACTCGCGGCGTTCTGCGCCGCGACCTGCGCGGCTGCCGCTGCGTTTTGCGCGGCGAGCTGTGCCTTCGACTGCGCCGCATTCGCGGTAAGCGTCGCGGCCTGCGCGGCCTTGGCGGCGGCGACCGAACTGGCTTCCCGTGCCCGTTTCATGGCCCGGGACGGGCTTTTGCCCTTCGTCCGATTCGCGACCTGCTTGGTTGTGAAGAACATCTGTAGAACCCCCTCGTCACCTTCTCGGTACGTCAAGGTTCCCTGGGATGCGCGGTTCAATCATGTCGGTCCGCGGCTGAACGTCACTACGGTTAAGCCGGTACGGTGATTAGTGCAGTGTCAGAGACGTGAACTGGCCGGACTTGCCGGCCTCAGATGAACGGGATTACGCGATGACCGAAGCACTGACCGCGACGCTGACGACGACGCAGGGAACGGTCACTGTCCGGCTGTTTCCTGACCACGCGCCCTTGACCGTGCGCAACTTCGTCGAGCTCGCCGAGGGCGGCCGGGAGTGGACCAACCCGAAGACCCGGGCCGCCACCAAGGACAAGCTTTATGACGGCACGATCTTCCACCGGGTGATCGCCGGCTTCATGATCCAGGGCGGCGACCCGCTCGGCACCGGGACTGGCGGCCCTGGCTACGAGTTCAAGGACGAGATTCACCCCGACCTCCGGTTCGACAAGCCGTACCTCCTCGCGATGGCGAACGCCGGCCCCGGCACCAACGGGTCGCAGTTCTTCATCACCGTCGGGCCGACCCCGTGGCTCAACGGCAAGCACACGATCTTCGGTGAGGTCATCGGCGGCGCCGACGTGGTGGACAAGATCAGCCGGGCCCAGACCGTTCCCGGTGACCGTCCGCGGCCCGACGTGGTGCTTGAGTCGGTCACCATCCAGCGCGGCTGAGAGTTCTGGTAATCCCTCATGACCACACCGGATCAGGCCAGCCCGGCTGGCCAGGAAACCCCGCCCACCTGTTACCGGCACCCCGACCGGGAGACCTGGGTCTCTTGCGTCCGGTGTGGTCGCCACGCCTGCCCCGACTGCCTCCGCCAGGCGGCAGTCGGGCAGCAGTGCGTGGAATGCGTGCGAGGCGCCGGGCAGCGCCAGCCGCGGACGGCCTTCGGCGGCCGGGCCGTGACCAACGCCCTGGTGACCTGGACCCTGGTCGGCATCAACGTCCTGATCTTCCTGATCGAGGTGGCCAAGCCGAATCTGCTGTACGCGTGGAGCATGCTCGGCACCCCCGCGCTCACCCCGGGCGGTATCCAGGTCGGAGTGGTGAACGGGCAGTGGTACCGCCTGCTCACCTCGGCGTTCACCTCGCCGGGTACCTCGCTTAGCGGCCTGGGCTTCCTCGACATCGCGTTCAACATGTGGGCGCTCATCGTGGTGGGACCGAGCCTTGAGCAGTTGCTCGGCCGGGTCCGCTTCCTGGCCGTCTACCTGCTCAGCGCCCTGGGCGGGGCGGTCATGTTCTACTACCTGGAGCCCCATGGCCTGGCGGCGGGCGCATCCGGCGCGGTCTTCGGCCTGTTCGGCGCCTGGTTCGTCGTCGCGCGCAAGCTCCGCCTCGACGTGCGCTGGATCGTCACGATCATCGCGATCAACCTGGCGTTCAGTCTTTTCTACCGGTCATCGATCGCGTGGCAGGACCACGTCGGCGGGCTGATCGCCGGCGCGCTGACTACGGCCGCCTTCGTGTACGCGCCGCGCAAGAACCGCACCGCCATCCAGGCCGGCGCCGCCCTCGCGATACTCGCCGTGCTTATCGTGCTGGTGGTCTTCCAGAACCACGCGCTGACGAGGTAGAACGCGGCCTTCGTCCGTGCGGGCGGGCCTGATAGGATCGCGGTTTTTTGCGATCAGGCCCGCCCGGACGGACATCGGGGGGTCGAGTACTCCAATCTTGGCTCGCCTACGTCGATCGAACTGTCAGACAACGGCAAGATTGGAGCACTCGTCCGGGGGGTCGTCCCCCCGGGGGATACTAGTGCCACCTGGTGGCGAGGATCACGCCGGCGATGATCAGCGTGAAGCCGCCGACCAGGTTCCAGCCGCCGAGCGTGCGGAGCACGGGCATGTTCGCGGCGGTGACGTAGTACAGCGCGATCCAGATGAGTCCCACGAGGAGACAGGTGATCATCGTGGGTGCGAGCCACGCCGGGCTGACCGCGCGCTTGGGACCCCGCGTCGGCGGGGGCGTGTAGACCGGCTTCTTCCGGACGCGGGACTTAGGCACCGCGCACCTCCTGGTATTTCCTTCCGGGGAGTGACCCCACGAACCGTACCAGGCCAGCCCGGCCAGGTGGGAATCCTGTCCGGATGATCATCATCCGGCTGGCGTGACCGGCGTCACGGACCGCCTGGGCTAGCGGTCGGCGTGGCCGTGACGGTCGGGCTTGCGGTGTCGGTCGGGCTTGCGGTGTCGGTCGGGCTCGCAGTGTCCGTCGGGCTTGCGGTGTCGGTGGTCTGCGGCTGCACGAAGATCTGGATCAGCGTGCCCTTGGGCTCGACCGCGTTCGCCGCTGGGTTCTGGTTGTACACCGTCCCCGGCTGGACCTGCTCGTTGGCCGGGGCCGGGGTGCTCACGGTCTGGACCGTGAACCCGTCCTGCCGCAGGATCGCCTGGGCCTCGGCCGCGGTCTGGTTCACCACGTTGGGCACCTGGACGCTGCCGCCGGACACGTACAGTGTGATCTGCTGGCCGGGCGGGTAGCTACCTGGCGTCGGCGTCATGTGGTCGACGGTGCCCGCCGGCTGGGTCGACTGCGCGTCGGGCACCGGGTTGACGTTGGTGAAGCCGAGGTTCTTGAGCTGCGCCTCCGCGGCGGTGGCCTGAGCCCCCTGGAGGTTGGGCAAGGTGATGTTCGCGACGCCGGTCGACACGTTGACGATGACCGTGCTGCCCTTGGCGGCGCTGTTGCCGTTGTCCGGGTTCGTGCTGATCACCAGGCCCGACTGGATGCCCTGGCTGGCCTCCTTGTGCTCGACCGGCACCAGGCCCTCGGCCTTGATCGCCGACTCCGCCTGCGGCCAGGTCATGCCGTCCACCTGCGGGACGAACGCGGAGCCGCCGCCCCCTCCGTTCACCAGGATGACGGCCACGATGATCGCGGCGAGCACCACGAGTCCGGAGATGACCCAGGGGAGCCAGCGACGGGCGCCGCCGCCCCGCTGCCCGCCGTCGCCGGAACCATAGCCGTAGGGCTGCTGGTACCCGGTTTGGTAGCCAGTCTGGTAACCAGTCTGGTACGGCGCCATCGTGGTCGGCGCGGAGCCCATCTGCTGGGTCCGCTGCGGGTAGTCGTAGTACTCGGCGCGCGTGGGCGGCATGGCCGCGGCCACCTGCATGCCGGACGCGGCCCGCTGGATATCCTGCTGCATCTCCGCGGCGCTCTGGTAACGGTCGTTCGGCGACTTGGCCATGGCCTTGAGCACGATCGAGTCGGCCCACGGCGGCAGGGACGGGTCGACCCGGGACGGCGGCACCGGGTTCTCCCGCACATGCTGGTAGGCGATCGCCACCGGGGAGTCCCCGGTGAACGGGGGGCGCCCGGTGAGCAGCTCGTACATGAGGCAGCCGGTCGAGTACAGGTCGGACCGGGCGTCCACCCGCTCGCCGCGGGCCTGTTCCGGCGACAGGTACTGCGCCGTGCCGATCACCTGCGCGGTCTGGGTCATCGTCGCCTGCGCGTCGCTCATCGCGCGGGCGATGCCGAAGTCCATCACCTTGATGTCGCCGTTGCGGGTCACCATCACGTTGCCCGGCTTGATGTCCCGGTGCACGATGCCCGCCTGGTGGCTGTACTCAAGGGCGCGCAGCACGCCGGAGACGATCTCGAGCGTCCGCTCCGGCAGCAGCCGGTGGCCCTCGATCAGCAGGTCCCGCACCGTCCTGCCGTCCACGTACTCCATCACGATGAACGGGATGGGCGACCCGGTAGAGTGATCCTCGCCGGTGTCGTACACCGCGACGATCGACGGGTTGTTCAGCGACGCCGCGGACTGCGCCTCGCGGCCGAACCGTGCCTGGAAGGTCTGGTCGCGGGCGAGATCGGTGCGCAGGGTCTTGATCGCGACCACCCGGTCGAGCCGCAGGTCTCTGGCCCGGTACACCTCGGCCATGCCGCCCCGCCCGACGACGCCGTCGAGCTCGTACCGCTCACCGAGCAGCCGGGGCTGTGTCATGTCTCGCACTCTTCCAAACCGCCCTGCATCGAAGTTCGTCCCTTAGCTAGCCGGTGGCGGACGGGCTGATGCTGCCCGTCGGGCTGATGCTGCCCGTCGGGCTGATGCTGCCCGTCGGGCTAATGCTGCCCGTCGGGCTAATGCTGCCCGTCGGGGTGCCCACCGTGCTCGTCGGAGTTATGCTCCGGCTTGTCGTCGGGTGTGGTGACTTCGACGCCGACGGAGAGGCCTTTGCTGGTGTGCTTCCTAGATTAACGCGTGGCGGTACGTAGCTGGCGGTGGTTGCCGGCCGCGTGGCCCTCGGCGGAGCCTTCGACGAGTGTGTGTGCGACGGTGGGGGCGTGATCGTGGTGTTGTTGGTGGGGATGCCATTCCCTGCCGTGCTGCTGCTACTCGACAGCAGCACCGCCACGATCGCGATGATGCCGATCGCCGCCGCACCGATCCCCGCGTAAAGGACGGCGCGTGACCCGCCGCGCGAAGCAGGCCTCCGTTCCGTACCATTTTGATAAAAATGAGCGGTGGTGGGCGGGTAGTTCGGCACCACCGGAAGGTCGGCGGTGACCGGCCCGTTGTAGCCGCCGCGGTGGCGCGCATCACGGATCACGTCGGCGCGGTCCGCCACGTGCCTGGCCGAATCCGGGCGGTCCTGCGGGTTCTTCGCCAGCATCTGGTACACCAGGTCGGCGACCGGGCGGGGCACGTCGGAGGGGAGCGGCGGCACGGGGTCGTGCTTGTGCATGATCGCGATCGCCAGCGGCTGGTCAGCGACGAACGGCGGGTCGCCGGCCAGGCACTCGTACGCCACCACGCCGAGCGAGTACACGTCCGAGGCGCCGGCCAGCGGCGCGCCCGTCGCCTGCTCAGGCGACACGTACAGCGCGGTGCCCATCACGATGCCGGTCGCGGTCAGGTTCACGTCGGGCACGTTCGCCTTCGCGATGCCGAAGTCGGTGATCTTGGTGGTGCCGTCGGCCATGATCAGCAGGTTGCCCGGCTTGATGTCGCGGTGGACGATGCCGGCCCGGTGCGCGGCGTCCAGGGCCCGGGCCGCCTGGGCGACGATGTCGAGTACCACGTACGGGTCGAGCCTGCCGTAGTGCTCGAGGATCTCGGAAAGCGGCTGACCGTCAACGAGTTCCATGACCAGGTAAGGGCCGCCGAGCGGGCTTTCCTCGCCGTAGTCGAAGACCCGGGTGATGCCGGGGTGCGACAGGGACGACGCGTACCGGGCCTCGGCGCGGAACCGCGCGCGGAACTGCTCGTCGCCCGCGTGCATGGCGGCGAGCATCTTGATCGCGACTGGCCGGCCGAGGAGCCGGTCGGATCCGCGCCAGACCTCCCCCATGCCACCGGTGGCGATCCGCTCGATGAGCGTGTAGCGGTCGTCGAGTACGTAGTCGGTCACTGAATCCCCAGGGTTGCCAGGTAGGCCTTAATGACCGCGACGGCTATCGGCGCGGCCGCGGCAGCCCCATAGCCCCCGCCTTCTATCATGACGCCCACAGCTATCTTTGGGTTGCCAGCTGGAGCGAATGCGGTGAAAACGGCGTCCGGGTTGGCGCTCTGCCCGTTCTGCGCCGTGCCGGTCTTGCCCGCGATGACCAGGCCGCCCTCAGTGGCCGAGTTGAAGGCGAAGCCCGTGCCCTCCTGCTGCTGCACCACCGCGGTCATCATCTGCTGCTCGTAGCTGGCGATGGTGCCGGAGATCGGGTGGCTGAGCACCTGCGGCTGGGCCTGCTCGACGATCGACAGGTCGCTGGCGGTGACTTGCTGAATGAGGAACGGCTTCATCAGCGTGCCGCCGTTGGCGACGGTCGCCGCGAACATCGCCTCCTGCAGCGGCGTCACCGTGGTGTCGTGCTGGCCGATGGCGTCGAAGGCGGTGAAGGACGGGTCCGACTCCGCGGTGAAGTTGGACGGCGCCATGCTCACCCCGCTGATGTTAAGCGCGCTGTTGAGGCCGTAGAGGCTGGCCATCGACTTGATCGCCGGGCCGCCGAGCTGGGAGCCGATCTTGGCGAACGGGGTGTTGCACGACTGGGCGAAGGCGTAGAGCACCGGGGTCATGCCCGACCCGGTGCCGCACTGCTCGCCGTTGTCGTTGCTCAGCGTGTTCCCGTTCGGCAGGGCCAGCGGCTGCGGCGAGGCGACCACCGTCTGCGGGTTCCTCGTGGCATCCTGCGTGTACCACGCGGAGCTTGTCACGATCTTGAACGTGGAGCCGGGCGGCAGGGTGGTCTGCGTCGCGTTGTTCAGCAGCGGGCTCGGGTTCTGCCCACTGAGCTGCGTGTAAGCCGTGTCGAACTTGCCCGAGTTCTGCACCGCGAGCTGGTTCGGGTCGAAGCTCGGGTAGGACGCCATGGCCAGGATGGCGCCGGTGGCGGGGTTGAGCGCGACCACGCCGCCGACCTGCTGCTTGCCCTTGATCGTGTGGCCCGCGAGCGCCTGCTGCAGCTCCTGGTAGGCCACCTTCTGCGCCTGGGAGTTGATGGTGACCTGGACGGTCGCGCCCTTCTGCGGCTTGTTCGTGATCATGTCGAGGAAGTTGCGGAACGCGAGCTGCGAGCCGGTGCCGGTGAGCAGCGCGTTCTCCGCGCGCTCCACGGCGGTCGCGTAGTTGGGCGCCTGCGCCTGGGTGAAGATGCTGTCAAACCCGGTGACCTGTGCGTAGGCTGCCTTGCCCGGGTAGACCCGCTGCCACTTGAACAGGCCGCCGCTGGCCGCCGGGACCGAGGTGGCGATGGTCACGCCGTCGGCGGTCACGATGTTGCCGCGCTGTATCTGGTTCTGCTCGTACTCAGCCCTGTCGTTGAGCGGCCGGTTCGCCAGGCTCGGCGCCTGCACCGCCTGCAGGTAGTTCACGTTGACGAGCAGCACCACGAACATCACGAGTACCGCGAGCGATACCCGCTTGATCGAACGGTTCATCCCGGTCACCGGAGCGACACCACCTGAGTCATCCCCTCGTCCTGAATCGGGCGCGGCGCCGGGCGGCGCGCGGCATCGCTCATCCGCGCGAGCACCGCGACAAGCAGCCAGCTCGCTACCAGGCTCGACCCGCCCTGGGACAGGAACGGGGTGGTGATGCCGGTGAGCGGGATCACCCGGGTCACGCCGCCGACGATGACGAAGACCTGAAGGGCGAACATGAAGGACAGGCCGCTGGCGAGCAGCTTGGAGTATTCGTCCTTGACGAGCATCGCGGTGCGCAGGCCGCGCTGCACGAGCAGCCCGTACAGCAGCAGGAGCGCCATCACGCCGGTCAGCCCGAGTTCCTCGCCGAACGCGGTGAAGATGAAGTCGCTCTGCACGAGCGGGGTCCAGAACGGCTGGCCGCCGCCGAGCCCGCGGCCGAGTAGGCCGCCGTTCGCCATCCCGTACAGCCCCTGCACAGTCTGGTAGGAGATCCCCGTCTTGATGAGGTTCGCGGTGGTGAACGGGTGCAGCCAGGCGGAGAACCGCTGCCCCACGTGCGTCACCAGCGTGGCCGCGAGGAAGGCGCCGGCGATGAACATCAGGAAGCCGAGTGCCGCCCACGACCGGCGCCCGGTGGCGATGTAGAGCATCGCGACGAACAGGCCCATGAACACCGCGCTCGTGCCGATGTCGCTCTCGAAGATCAGCAGCAGCATGCTGAGCGACCAGACCACCAGGATGGGCGCGAGGTCACGTCGCCGCGGCAGGCTGAAGATCCACCACTTCTCGGTGAGCAGCGACAGCTTCTTGCCGTTGATCACCAGGTAACTGGCGAAGGAGGCGGCGAGCAGCAGCTTGCCGAACTCTTCCGGCTGGACGGAGAAGCCGCCGATGGCGACCTGGATCTTGGCGCCGGTGCCCGCCACACCGCTGATGCGCGACGGCAGCAGCGCGGGGATCGCGATGAGGCCGATGCCGATCAGGCCGAGGATGTAGGTGTACGGCTGCAGGCGCCTGATGTCGGGGATGAGCGCGAGGAACACCACGAGCACCGCGACGCCGAGCACCGAGTAGATGATCTGGGTGACGGTGGCCGACGAGCTGAGCGTCGAGATCGGGCCGCCGCCCGCGCTCGCGTTCCCGTTACGCCCGGCCTGGTTGAGCCGGTAGATCATCACGATGCCCAGCCCGTTGAGCAACGTCGCGATCGGCAGGAGCAGCGGGTCTGCGTACGGCGCCCACCGGCGGATCGCGAGGTGCGCGCCGAGGACGATGACGACGAACGCGACCATGTACTCCACGAAGGTGGACGGGTGCTGGCCCTTGAGGCTGAACGCCGTGCTTGCGAACGCGAACGCGACGATGCCGCAGGCGAACAGGACCATCCACAGCTCGGTGGAGCGGCGCTTGGCTGCTGCCTCCTCCGGCGGCTCGCTGCCGAGCGCCGGGGAAGGCATTGTCATGCTGCTCACGCGGCCGCCGGTGATGCCTTGGCCGACGAGGCCTTGGTGGTTGGCGTCTTTGTCGGCTTTGTCGGCGTCGCCGCCGGCGTCGTGCTCGGCGTGATCGTCGGCGCGGCACTCGCCTGAGCGGTTGGCAGCGCCGACGCCGCGATTCCGAACGCCGCGGCCTGAGCGCAGTCAGGGTCGGCCGCCGCCGGCTCCATGCCCGGGTTGTCCTGCGCCGGGACCTTGGTCTTCGTCCCTCTGGCGGCGACGAGTTCCCGCTGGTACGTAACGTTCTTGGCCTGCCACCCCACCAGCGCCTGCCACTGCTGCTGGCAGTCGCTTGCGTGGGTCTTCAGCTGGTCAATGACTTGCTGGGCGCCGGTCACGCTGCCCTGCGAGATCGTCTGGGCCACCGCCGCCTGGTCGCCGGTGGTCAGCTGGCTCACCGACAGGGTGGTCCGCTGCACAAGACTGGACAGGCTGATGCCGGCCATGCTCTGGTCGGTGCCGCGGAAGATGGCGACGAAGCCGTTCTCCTGGCCGACGTAGTACTGCTTCTGGTTGTACCACCAGAACCCGTACGCGCCGCCGCCCACCAGCAGCACGAGGAGGACGAGCGCCGCCGACACGATCGGCCACCGGCGCCTGCCGCGCCGCCCGTAGTCGTCGTCCTCGTCATAGTCGGTGCGCCTGACCCGGTGGCCGCCCGGCCGCTTTGGCCGGGCGCCTGCCTCCGCCGCGTCGCGGCCACTGTCCAGCCCGGTGGACCCGTTTACATGGTCGAAGGCGGCGGTGTCCCTGATCCTGCCGTCCCGGTTCCCGGGCCGGTCGGTCCGCTCGAATCCGGCCGGTGCGCCCGGGTCGAACGACTGCGTGTCGAACGTCCCGGTATAGCCGTCACGATGGCCGGTGGACCAGACGCCGGTCGCCGGGTCGTCCGGCACGGTCGGCTGCGGAGCGGTCCGGCTGAGCCGCATGGCCCGCGTCGCGGGCGAGCTTTGCCTGGACGGAGGGCGCAGGTCGGCCGGCGCGCCGTTGGCCGCGGCGCCGGCGAACACGGGCTGCCAGGTGGGCGGTACCCGGCCATTGCGGGCATCGACCACGTCGGCCACGATGACGGTGATGTTGTCCGGGCCGCCGCCCCTGATGGCGAGCTCGACCAGCTGCACCGCGGCCTGGTCCGGGTCACGTATCGAGGCGAGCGTCTGGTGCAGCGTCTGCTCGGTCACCACGCCGGACAGGCCGTCGGAGCAGAGCAGGTAGCGGTCACCGGGGAATGTCTCGAGCGGTGCCAGGTCAGGCTCGGCGATGGTCCGGCCGTCCAGTGCACGGAGCAGCAGCGACCGGTGCGGGTGGGTGGCCACGTCGTCTTCGGTGATCTTGCCTTCGTCAACCAGCGACTGCACCAGCGTGTGGTCGTGCGTGATCTGCACGAACTGCCCGTCACGCAGCAGGTAAGCGCGCGAGTCGCCGATGTGGCAGAGCGCGGCGTACCCGTCGGACCACAGCAGTGCGGTCAGCGTCGTGCCCATCCCCTCGATCGCAGGATCGGAGATGATCAGCTCCTGCAGCCGCAGGTTGGCCGTCGAGACCGCGTCGGCCAGCACGCCGACCAAGTCGGGGCCCGGATCCTCCGCGTCGAGCGGAGCGAGCGTCTGTATCGTGGCCGCGCTGGCCACCTCGCCGGCCGCGTGGCCGCCCATGCCATCGGCCACCGCAAGCAGGTGCGGGCCGGCGTACGCCGAGTCTTCGTTCCCCTCTCTGAGGAGACCGACATCGGACCGTACCGCGAATCTGAGGGCTAGTGTCATCTGCGCAGTTCCAGAACGGTCTTTCCTATGCGAATGGGCACGCCTACAGGGACCGGGGTTGGGCGGGCCACCTTCTGGCGGTCCAGGTAGGTGCCGTTGGTCGAACCGAGGTCCTCAACGAGCCACTGTCCGTCCTGCGGAAATATCCGGGCATGGTACGTGGAAGCGTAGTCGTCATTCAGAACTAGCGTGGCGTCATTCGCCCGGCCCATCGTTACCTGCTGGTCTGCCAGGTCGATGCTCACACCGGTGAGAGCACCTTCGGTCACGACAAGAAAACGTGGCGTTCCCCGTCCGGGCTTCGCGGGCCGCGGCGGACGGGGTTGTTGCATCGGTGCCGCCTGGTTCCGCCCGCGGCGGACCTTCGTGGCCACGTTGCCGAGGAGGTCCGTGCGTACGACGCCGATCGCAGCGATGACGAAGAGCCACAAGACGGCCAGGAAGGCCACCCTGATGAGGGTAAGGGTGAGCGCGTTCATTCCGTGCTATGTCCTCGGCTTCTTCGTCGCTGTCGGATGGCTGCCCTAAGGGTAGTCACTCCTCGGCCTTCTGGCGTATGTCTAGGCGCTACCTGACTGGCTGTGGTCAATATCGGTTGTCTTGATGGAAAACCATAGTGGTGCGGCCGAGTGTCACATTCGTGCCGTCAGTGAGCACGACATGGCGCATCGGCTGGCCGTTCACGAACGTGCCGTTGGTGGAGCCGAGGTCGACCAGGACGACCTGGCCGTCCTCCACGCGCAGCTCAGCGTGGTGCCGCGAAACGCCGGCGTCAACCATCCGCAGGTCGCAGTCGGTCCCACGGCCGAGCAGGGTCACCGGGGTCTGCAGCTCGTACGTGCTGCCTGCCTCCATGCCCGTCCCCGGCTGCGATCCGGCGATCACCAGCCGCGGCCTGCCAGGGAACTGGCCGCCGCCCGCCCGCGGCAGGTCGCTAACCGGCTGCCTGACTTCGCCCGCCTCCACCGTGTGCCCGCGGATCACTCCCGACCTGATCCGGAACAAGCCGGTCGCCAGGTCGGAAACCCCCTCAAACCGGATGCGGACCGGGCCGACGAAGGAGTACCCCTGCTCCTTGGCATGGTCCCTGGCCAGCGTGGCCAGCTCGAGGCTCAGGCTCTCGACGAGGATGTCAAGCCGCTCGGCATCGGCCTGCGAGATCTCGACGACGAAGTCGTTCGGCACCAGGGTCCGGCCTTGGGCCACGATAGCCGCGCGCTCATCCATCTCATGCTGGATGGCGCTCGCCACCTCAACCGGCTGCAATTCGGACTTGAACACGCGAGCAAAGGTTCCTTCGACCATGCCCTCAAGCCGTCGTTCGAAGCGCTGCAGAACTCCCACCCGTCGAGCCTCCCTTCGGCTTGTTATCCATCTGATGTTATCCGGGGCACGAGCACACCTGAGGCCGTGCTAACCTAAGTCGTCCTGCTCGGGGCGAGTGGCGGAACGGCAGACGCGCACGGTTCAGGTCCGTGTGTCCGAAAGGATGTGAGGGTTCAAATCCCTCCTCGCCCACGCGAGACGGTGGCGGTTCGTGTGCTCTAGACAGAGCAGCGGGCCGCCTCGCTTATTTATCCCGGGGGGACGACCCCCCGGACCCCCCGATGTCGGCTGCGCCGACGAAGGCGCAGGGTTCCCGGACCCGATGTGAACCTTGCCGACGGAGGCGCGGGTTCCCGGACTCCTGGTGGCGGCTGCGCCGGCGGCTTGCATGGTGTGGGTAGCTCCTGGTCACCGGGGCGGCAGCTGTCACACCTTGAGTACCTCTTCATGCTCTGCGTTCCTGCTGGATCATGCTCTGCGTTCCTGCTGGAGGAGTCCCCCGCACGGCTGCGGGGTGGCTGGGGTCGCCAGCGGAGCCCGCGCGTTCAGGCGGCGAAAATTGAACTGTCTGAATTCCAGCAGACGGGCCGCTGCGAGCCGCGGTCCGGGGTGGCAGCGGTTGATTACTAGTGAGGCCTTATGTTGGTAACGGGGCCATATGTGCCTGTTCCCCGCGTGTGCGGCATGGCGTACCATCTCTGTCATCCAATAAGGGTCCCTTTGCGAGGGTAACCCTCGATGGGGTGACCTATAGCTATCACTAAGTGCGCGATACGGCCATGTCTGCGCGGCGGGGCGGGAAGGTGCTGGAAGCGGCCTGGGGGATGTGCGGTACGCACAGCGAGTTTCCGGTCCACCCGGAGGCGGCATGATGTCGAACCCGGCAGGAGATCAGGCGCGGCCGCCGGTGCTCGTGGCGCGCCTCGGCCGCCAGCAGCACGTATTTCCCGTGGGAATGCAAATCCGGGTCGGACGCGATCCGGCGCTTGAGCTCGTATCGGTAAACCCGCTGGTATCCAGGGATACCCACGGCCTGATCACTTCCGATGAACAGGGCGCCGTCTACACAGACAGGTCTCGCCGGGGCACCTTCCTCGACGGAAAACGCCTGAATGGGCCGCTGCGCATCACGGAATCGGTGATCCTGCGCCTCGGCGACCCGGCTACTGGCGAAGAGCTGGGCATCACGCCGCCGCTGAGCAGTGCCGTGCTCGAGCACAACAGGGAACGCCGGGTACGGCGCGGCCGCATTCGGCTCGGCGCCATCGTGGCCGGCGCGGTCGTCGTCGCCGGCGGCATCGCGGCGGTGGCGCTGGCCACGATCGGGTCGCCCGCCCACAGCGGCAAGCTCGCGGTCACCACCACCCCGTCGCTGACCGGGCTCACCCACGCGGAGGCCGCCACGGTCCGGCTGCTCCAGGGCTCGCAGTCCTCGTACACCGGGTGGGGCTCGGGAACCGTCATCGCGGCCGACGGGCTCATCCTGACGAACGCGCACGTGGCGGAGCCGCAGGCACCGGGCCTCGCGGTGGCGCTCGGTGAGCCGCAGAGCCAGCTTGACCCGAACCCGCCCTACCTGACCGTCGAGCTGACGACCGGCCCGGCGTCGCCGGTCAAGGCCAGGTACCGGGCGCGGCCCGTCGCCGTCGACGGGTACCTCGACCTGGCTGTCGTCAAGATCTACGCCACGAGCGACGGCACGCCAGTCAGCCCCGCGACCCTGCACCTGCCGTACCTCACCCTCGGGAACGACGCTGCGGTCCAGCTCGACCAGACCGTGACGGTCCTCGGCTTCCCCGGCGTGGCCGACTCCGACTCCATCACCGTCACCAGCGGGGTCATCTCGACATTCGTGCCCGACCCGCTCGGGCACGTCACCGACCCGCGCTTCGAGCTGGAGACCACGGCCCGGCTGGCCCACGGCAACTCCGGCGGCGCGGCGGTCAACGACGCCGGCCAGCTGATCGGCGTGCCCAGCCTCGAGGTAACCGGAGAGGGCGGCGACCTGTCGTGGCGGCTGCGGTCAGTTACCGAGGCGCAGGCGCTGATCGCGGCGGCCAAGGCCGGCCAGCCGTACCACAGCAAGATCCTGGTGCAGCGCACCGGCGCCGAGCAGGCGACCGGTGCCGGCGTCGGCGCCAGCCACAGCGCGGCCTGCGATGGCGGCACCACGCTGCCGGCTGCGGCGTCCGCGGTGTTCGGAGCGGACTTCGGCGGCGTCCCCGTGGGGCTTGACCTCGCCATGCTCGTCGAGCTGCCGGACGGCTCCGCCGTGACGATACCCACCGGCGGGCTACCGCAGCTCACCGCCACCTCGGGCAGCGGATGCTTCGCGATCCAGGTATCCGCCGAGCAGCTCGGTCTCGCCGAGCTCCCGTCGGGTTCCTATCAAATCCAGCTGTACGGCGGCCCGACCCTGGCGCCGATCGGAACAGCGGCCGCGGTCTCGGTCGGCGACCGCGGCACCGCCGGAGCCCAGTGAGCCAGGCGACTGGCATGACAACGAACCGTATAAGGGAAGGCCTGGAGGTTATGCCATGAGCGAGGGCACTTATGACGTGCAGGGCGAGGTTCGCGACGCGCTGAACACCGCCGTCGCAGGCTACGGCAAGCGGGTGCTTGACGATCCGCGTGTTCTTGGCAACCTGGTGACGGACCTGCTGCCTGACCTGCCGCGCGAGCGCAGCCTGCTGGTGACCGGGGCCGAGGCGGGGATCGCGGCCGAGCTGGCCCAGCACGTCGAGGGGCAGCACATGGACGCCGACACGGCCGTGTCGCTTGTCGCCCGGTCGCTGGCGGAGAGCCGGTCTCTGGCGCCGGGTGCCAGCATGTGGGTGGCGACCGAGTACGCGAAGGCGCTCGGCTACCAGGTCAGGTCCCAGGTGCCGCCTCCGATGGAGACGGTCGCGGACACCCCGGCGTGGCCGCAGCACAACGAGACGGAAACGGTTGACCGGGCGTTCCCGCCGGCGTTCCCGCCCCCCACCCCGATGCCGCCGGTTAACC
>Ga0265337_1000055_pt1 | contig 51887 bp, 58 predicted proteins | sample 42122metaG_FD_192441 | JGI IMG/M metagenome (GOLD analysis project Ga0265337, IMG submission 192441) | Rhizosphere microbial communities from Carex aquatilis grown in University of Washington, Seatle, WA, United States - 4-21-22 metaG | ecosystem: Host-associated > Plants > Roots > Rhizosphere >... | reverse complement strand
GGATTCGTACGGGTGCCAGATATTCTTGTTGGCGATAGTGATAATTTGCTCTGGAGATGGCAATTCCTTGAGGCTGTACATGTTTTGGATAGACTTACGGATACCCAGATCGCCAACCGGCAAGATATCCAAGCGGCCCAAGCCGAACATCATGAACATATGGGCGCTCCACTCACCAATGCCCTTAACAGCCGTTAGCTGCTCTGTCAGCTGTTCGTTGGGCATAGTTGATATGTGCTCCAGGTCCAGCCGCTTGTCCAGAATGTGCGCTGCCAGGTCCTTCATGTAGCCGATTTTGGGATAGCTTACGCCGCAAGCCCGGATTTTATCGGCGTCCATATTGATTAATTGCTGAGGGGTAGGCATTTTGCCGCCGAATAAATCTAAAACTCGCCGCCAAATAGTACCTCCGGCCTTAGTGCTGAGCTGCTGGCCAACAATGCTGCTAACCAGCTCACCGTAGTGGTCCGGGTGCGGTTTTATGCGGCACGGGCCGCTGTTTTTTATAACCGGTGCCAGTTTTTTATCATGGGCAGTCAGATATTTTTCGGCCTGGCGTAGTTTTGAATCGAAAGTCACGCTATTATTAAAGCAGATAATAGCGCTTATGAACTCAAGTAACCCACAACAACCACAAGCTCCACCAGTCCAACCGATTCACGATGTGGCGCCACCACCTACTAACTCGCTGGGCAATCCGGAAAACCTGGCTAACATACCGGTGCATCAAGCTCCAGGCGAGCAACCGCCGACCAGCCAACCACCTGTGGCTCAAATGTCAGCGCAGACCCAAGCTCAATCAGCCCAGGCTCAGCCCCAGGCCGAAGATATAGACAAAGTTCTAAAGGACGTTAACAAAGACGTTAAAGCTGAAGATAAACCTAAAAAAGTCCAAAAGTCCTCCAGCAGGCCAATTTTGGCGATCACCATGGCAATAATTGTCGGGTTGGCGCTCTCCGCGGCCGCCTATTACGCCTACAGCTCGGCTAATTAAACTTCGAAGTCTAAAATCAAAGCCTTGTGGTCAGAGACTACTTCGTCAGAGGCGTAGAACTTTTTAACCTCGATAGCGTGATTGACAAAAATATAATCACAAACCTCGCTCTTGGTTGTCAGAGCTGTTCTGGTGGTCTTTAGATGATGCTCGACTGATAAATTACGCAGACGCTGGCTGATCAGTCCTATGGACTGGCTATGCGGCGCCAGGTTAAAATCACCAGTTAAAATTATTGGACCCCTAAGATCATCTATGTAATCACCCAGTTGTTCCATCTGCCGCAGCGTTTCCGAATTACCATTTTTATGCTCGGCAATCCAGTAACCGTGGTGGGTCAGAACGTTTAAAGTTTTTCCATCGACTTTGATGACTGCGTGCACAAAATTGCGCATGTTGGCTATCTGCTGCTTATGGTGATTATAATCTGGCTCATACTGCATGCTGATAAAAACCACTTCAGAATTTTGGATTGGCCAACGGCTAAGTATGGCGTTGCCATAGTGAGCTACGCTGGACATATATTTGAACGAAAATGCTGGGCCGAAAGCTTTGTAGGACAACCCGGCAGCGGCTTGCATCAATTCTAAATTGAGAAACAGGCCAGAGCTTCGATCTAAACTAATCCCTTCTTGCGTGCAAATTATGTCGGCTTGTTCCTGCTTAAAAAAGTCGGTAATTGCTCGTTCTAAGCGTCCATTCCAAGTATTTAATTGGATTAATTTCATAAGAGAAATTCCTTCCGTAGCCACTCGTCCAGGGAACCGCTGCCACCGGCGCTAAAAGCCAGTACCAAATCACCACTATCCAGATGCGATTTAATTGCATTTTTAAGCTCAAGGGTTAACTCAAAAGGCTGTGCGTGGGCCTTTGTAGAATTACTTAACATGTTAAGTAATTTTGTAGGTGTTAAAAGTTCCAAATCTTTATTTTCTCTAGCTAAATAGCTAGGTACTATATAGAGCATTTTCACCTTATCGAATAAAGTCGCTAATTCGTCCTTAATAAAGTGCTGGCGAGTGTTATGCAGGCCCTCATAAACCACCACTACATTGTCTCCGGCAACTTCATTGGCCAGCTGCAGTGCACCGCGGATTTTAGGTGGTGTATGGGCATAATCGCTGTAAAGATTAGGCGCGATTTGTTCAAAGCGCCGAGACAGACCAGGGAAAGAATTAAGCGTTTGGATTAACTCTGGCAAAGGTCTGCCAATAACTTCTTGCAGAGCATTGGCTACCAACCAGGCATCCAAACGGTTGACGTGACCTACAAGCTTCAGCTCGTGGTCTATCTGGGGGTCATTTTGGCCCAAAGACTTTAGCGCCTCAGAACTCTCCAGGCCTAACTTATCCTTATCTTCCTGCCACAGAAAAGTCTGGCGGCTCTGGCCGAGAAACTGCTTAAATGCATCATTGTATTCCTGCAGGGTGGGATAAATATCTGGATGGTCCCAATCCAGACCACTTATTAAGGACAAATAAGGCCGGAAAGCCAGGAAATTATGATCGTATTCGTCGGCCTCGTAAATGAAGTACTTACTCTCGGTATCAAAATTACCCATTTCGCCAAAACTAAGTTTAGCTCCGACCGAGTAACTCACCGGCAGCCCTAGTTGCTTGAATAGCCACACCGCCATGGCTGTGGTGGTGGTTTTACCGTGCGTGCCCGCGATGGCAATTAGTTTCAGACTTTTATCTTCTATGAGCTGGTTAAGGAACTCATCGCGCTTGCTGGTCTTGATGCCATTCTGGCGGCAAAACTCCAGTTCGGCATGGTTAGGGTCGGTTCTGGGCAAAGCTGAGCTGTAGACAAACCAGTCAATTGGTTTAGCGGCGTGGATTTTGGCTATTTGTTCGGTTGTTTGACCGATAGTAATGTCGCTAATACCTTTTGATCGCAGATATTCAATATAACTACTGTCGACGAGATCGGAGCCAGAAACGTCAAAGCCAGCCTGCTTGGCTATCAGTGCGAGCGGCCCTATGCCGGCTCCGCCAATTCCTGAAAAGAAAATATACATGCTCCCAGTTTAACTATTTAGATGTTCCTCTGGCAATTGCTTAAAGCTGTCTATCATGGCAACATAAAACTGATAATGCATAAGCTTTGGACTACATGGAAAAAGTATAGCCATCTGGTTTACTGGGTGTTTTTGGTGCTATTTGTCATCAGTGCGTCAGTATCGGTTGTTGCTCTGCGGCACAACAATCAGACAATGATAAAGCTTAGGGGCGAACTTTATGTGGTCGACAAGAATAACGGGGACGTTAACGTAGCGCTGAATAAGCTCCGCAACTATGTTTATTCTCATATGAACACCAATCTCTCTAGTGGCGGCGACAGTATTTACCCGCCCATCCAGTTGAAATATACCTACGCGCGTTTAGAGACTGCTGCGCAGGCTCAGGCCGATAATACCGGTCTTTATACGGCTGCCGAAGACTATTGCCAGCAGCAGATTCCAGCCAACGTTTCTATATCCGGCAGTGGACGGATTAGCTGCGTCCAAAGCTACATATTGAGCCATGGTGGCGCCAATGTTCCAGCGATATCGCCCGCACTTTATGAATTCGATTTTGTTAGTCCTAGCTGGTCGCCAGATTTTGCCGGCTGGAGTCTAGTATTTAGTAGCGGATTATTCTTGCTGTTCGGCGCCAGTTATATAATTTACCGCCGTGATCCACGGCGGTAAATAGGAGACCCGAGTTCGTACTGCTGTTATTGGCCGCTAGCGCCAGTACCGGTGCTGGCAGGAGACTGAGTTTGATTAGTCGTCTGCGAGCAGTTAGGACCGTTTGGATTTTGTTTGACGAACTGTTTGATAGCCTGAACAACCTTACCGTTGTCTTGCAGGTTCTCCCAGAAGGCGATCTGGTCGTGGTTGATGACCATTCGGTCGTAAGGAGAGTGCAACTGCTGACAGCCTAGCTTAATCAGCTGAGGGCTGGACGAGTTGGTGCTGGAAGTGGTCAAGTAGTAGACATTGTCCAGAACCATGTATTTGCTGTTTAGAGCCGTAATGTGGCCGAAGTAGGTGCTGTAAGTAACCGATCCGCTGGTTGAACCACCATTAAGGAAAACAGCTTGGTATTTGTCGGAAGTGACGAGCTTGTCTTCATTATTGAGGTTACCGCTAAGCGCCAAGAAAATTGAAAGTGATGCCAGCAGCAAAGCGCAGCCAACAACCACGATAAACACCTCAACGCGTATTATCTTAGCCGCCCAGTTGGTCTTTTTTGAGTGGCCACCAGCCGCAGCTGCGCCATCTTTATTATTTCGAGACATAAATTCCATATATGTAAACCTCGTACCCCTTTAGTCTTACTTTCTGATACGACCTATAGTAACGCATAAGCGTTTTACTGCGCAACCCCCTAAGAGCAGATTTTTGCCTTCGTTGTACGAAATACGCCAAAGACGACCAGTGGCCCCAACTGCTGGCCTAAGGTGTTTCTAAAGTGTTTTAGCTAATTGGCTAGAGCCGAAAGTTTGCCAAAGGGTTGACAAGGGAAAACCCGACAGAGTATGTTAGTGGTACCATTAACTTACTAACGGAGAGAGGGACATAAGCGATGGCTTACAAGCATACCAACAGCAAAGGTGTTACATATTATTTAAACTCCAAGAAGGTCACCCTTCGCGGTGGCAAGGCTCAGACTATCTACTATTTTTCTAAGGATGAGCGCAAAGACACCGGCACCGAACTGCCGGATGACCGTACTGTAAACGAAAACCCACGCAACGGGTTCCTGACCCTCAAGCGCAAAGCTTAACGGTTTTCAAAACCGACGAAACACCCGCCCAATGGGCGGGTGTTTCCTATACTGCCTAGGCCTTTGTTAGAATAGTAATTGTGCCTCAGCCAATTATTAAAGTAGAAAACCTACAAAAGTCATACGGCGGCAAAAAAGCCGTTAATGGTATAAGTTTTGAAGTTGAAAAGGGCGAGATCTTTGGCATTTTGGGTCCGAATGGCGCCGGCAAGACCACAACTTTGGAAATGATTGAAGCAGTGCGTGAGATCGACGGCGGCAGCGCCGCCATCGATGGTATAGATGTGGCCTCTAATCCCTATAAAATCCGAACCATCATTGGCGTGCAACCGCAAAGCCCGGCCTTCCAGGACAAAACCCGCCTGACGGAGTTAATCGAATTATTTGGCGCTGCTTATGGTGAGCGAGTCGATGCCCGCAAGTTCCTGGACGAGGTCAGCCTGTCAGAGAAGGCCGACAGCTACGTCGAGAATCTATCCGGCGGCCAGAAACAACGCTTGTCTATCGCTGCGGCTTTAGTACATAGCCCCAAAGTATTATTTATGGATGAGCCGACAACCGGCTTGGATCCGCAGGCCCGCATTAACCTTTGGAATCTGGTGAAACAGGTTCAAAAACGGGGTATCACCGTGATTTTGACTACTCACTACATGGAAGAAGCCGAATCGCTTTGCCACCGAGTGGCAATCATGGATAACGGTGAGATTAAGGCTTTAGATACACCGCAAAAGCTAGTCAAGAATTTGCTAGCTAAGGGCTTTAAGAAAGAGCAGCACGTAGAGCAGGCCAATCTGGAAGACGTCTTTTTGGCGCTGACTGGGAAGGGGTTGAGAAGCTGATGAAATGGGTTTGGACCGCAATTATAGTGGTGGTAGTTCTGCGGATTGGTATGCGTCTGCGCAACCGTTCAGCTAGCGATAAGACTACCCCAGTAAGAGTAAAGAATCGCAAACCGCTGACCGGTTGGCGCCGCAAATTATTCACCGTTTACATCTTTGCCAAGCTGAACACCCGGCGCTTTTTCCGCGACCGTCTGGCGCTATTCTTTGGCATTCTGTTCCCATTAATTTTCCTGTTTGTTTTTGGCAGTATCAGTAAAGGTGGCAATAACGGTGTATCGTTCCATGTGGCACTGATCAATAATTCCCACAGTAGTTTTTCTCAACAGTTCATCAAAGAAACTGAATCTAGCAAACTCTTCAAAGTTGACGATACGATTACGACCATGGCTCAAGCTAAGGATAAAATGAACAAGAGTCAGATTGACGGCACTATAGTTCTACCAGCTGATTTTGGTCAACCCAAAGACGGCCATCCCCAAGGGCAGGCACAGGTTTATTACAGTCCCAATAACGATCAGGCCGGTATGGCCCTGGTATCCGTCCTGCAGCAGGAGTTTAAGAGCCTCAACTCTAAATTCGTCAATGTCCACGAACCGTTCTCGGTAGCCGGTGTCCAAACCAAGCAGAAGAGTTTAACGGCCTTTGACTATACATTTTCTGGTCTATTGGGCTTCTCTATTTTAGGCGCCGGTATCTTCGGGCCGATAAACGTCTTCCCGGAGCTCAAAAAGCAGGGAATCTTGCGACGTTTCCACACTACACCGATTCGTGTTTGGCAGTACTTCTTATCAACCATGATTAGCCAAGCAATTACCGGCTTGGTAGCTATCGCGGTAATGTTCGTGGCGGCTATGACTGTGTTTCATCTGCATGTTGTTGGCAATTATTTGGAGATAGCGATTTTTCTGGTGTTTAGCATCGTGATGATTCTGGGCATCGGCCTGGCGGTGGGCGGCTGGGCTCGAAATGAGCGCCAGGCAGCACCGCTGGGTAATATCATCGTCTTCCCGATGATGTTCCTGTCTGGTGTTTTCTTCCCACGCTTCCTGATGCCGGAATGGCTGCAGGGCATAACCAATTACCTGCCAATGAGCCCGGTGGTGGATGGCGCGCGGCAGTTGATAACTGAGGGCAAGAGCCTGGCGGACATCGGTTCACAGCTTTTGATAATGGCTGTCTGGATGGTTATCATCTACATTATTGCTTTCCGCGTTTTCCGCTGGGAGTAACACCACTCGCCCTGAGCTTTTCGCAAGTTTGCGAAAAGCTCAGGGCTCGCTTAACAACAGAAATTACTTAACAAGTTAAGTATTTTTATCCTTTAAGCTGAAAGCCCTAAGCTTTATACTATTTCCAGATGAACAAATGGCTGAACCGCGCCAACCAGCGCATATCTTTGACGAATGCCGCGGCTCTGCTGGTTGGCGCCTCTCTAATTGGTCAATTGCTGGGCTTTATGCGCACTCAGGTGGTAAACGGTAACTTTAACGCACCCGGACACATAACCACCGATGCCTATTTCGCGGCTTTTAAAATCCCCGACTTCTTTTTCTACACAATTGCCGCCGGTGCTTTAGGTGTAGCATTTATGCCATTTTTGGCCGATAAGCTACATCAGGGTGATCGCCGGGCTGTCTGGCGCCTAACCTCGGGCTTACTTAACTTACTGGGAATTATAATGGCCGCTGTTGGGCTACTAATACTAATTTTTACCAGGCCGTTGCTAACTATTGTTGTAGGCCATAATCTAAGCCCATCACAGATGCACGATGCTGTTATTATCATGCGTTTAGTAGCTTTTAACCCCTTACTGTTTACGATATCCGGTATCTTGACCAGCTTGCAGCAGACCTTTGGTCGATTTTTCTTCTATGCCCTGGCGCCAATTATTTATAACGGCTGTATTATTGCCAGCGTTTATGTTTTTAAGAATAATATCGGCCTGGTTGGCCTGGGGATTGGCGCGCTGGCGGGAGCTATTGTTCAGCTTTTGGTTGTGTTGTTTGGTCTGATTGGTATGCGTTTCAATTACTCAAGCATAATTGATTTTAAAAATGCCGACTTTCGCCGAATTCTGCGCAACCTGCCGCCACGCTCTATAGACCAGGGGATTGACTCCATAAATAGCATTGTGGAAACTAACCGGGCCAGCGCTCTGGGCCAGGGAAACATCACTTTTTATGAGAACGCTTACACTCTACACTTGGCGCCAATTCTATTAGTGGGTACGGCGATTGCCACGGCGGCCTTTCCGCGACTTAATGACCGTTTAGCTCAGGGGCGCCCAGATCTCTTTCGGCGCGAATTTTTACGCGTCTTTCGGGCGACCATCTGGATAATCATGCCCATCGCCGTTATCACGTTCTTCACGCGTGGTTATTTGGCTCGCCTAATTTACAAAAATATTGCGCCGGAAATCGCCGCAGTGTTGGGGCTGTTGGTCGGGGCGATCATCTTTCGCACGCTTTATGCCTTGATTTCGCGCTATTTCTACTCGCACAAAGATACCCGTACACCGCTGTTTGTCTCGCTATTTACTATTGCCTTGAACATCTTTCTGGCCTTTACCTTGGCCCGCCCGATAAGCCATGGCGGCTACGGCATAATTGGTTTGGCGATTGCCGAGAGTATCGTGGCCACCGTGGAGGTCTTTATCTTGTTTATAATCATGGTTTGGCGTGATCCTCATCTATTCACAGCCAGTTTCTGGGATGGTGTAGTCCGCATTATGTCGGTAACTGGCTTTACCGTAATCACTACTTATATATTTGTTAACTTTATTCCGCTAGAGGCAACCGACCGCGGCTTTATAGTGTTGGGCTCTAAACTCCTGTTCATCGTAGTCCCAACGCTTGCCGTGCATATCTTAGTCTCTTCTCTGTTTGGCCTAGAGGAGGTCGAGCCGGTGATAGCTAAACTCAAACAAGTCGTTCTAAAACCAATCCGCATCCAATAGCTACTTCTTACCCACCTCTGTTATACTAGAGGTCAATGAATCAGGATAAAATCCGAAATTTTTGCATAATAGCGCATATTGACCACGGCAAATCTACTTTGGCAGACCGCCTGCTGGAATTGACTGGCACGGTGCAAAAGCGCGATATGAAGGCCCAGTTGCTGGATAAGATGGACTTAGAGCGGGAGCGGGGAATTACCATCAAACTGGCTCCAGTGCGCATGAAATATAAAGACTACGAACTGAATCTAATTGATACCCCGGGGCACGTGGACTTTAGCTACGAAGTCAGTCGTTCGCTGGAGGCTGTCGAGGGCGCGATTCTGGTAGTCGACGCTAGTCAGGGCATCCAAGCCCAAACTCTAGCCAACGTTTATCTGGCTATGGCGGCCGATTTAAAAATAATTCCGGTGCTGAACAAGATCGATTTGCCAGCGGCGGACGTAGAAACTGTTAGCGCTGAAGTGATGAAACTTTTGGGCTGCGCCAATGAAGACATCCTGCTGGTCAGCGCCAAGACCGGACAAGGTGTGGATGAGCTGCTGGAGCGGGTTGTTAAAGACATCCCGTCGCCGGCCGGTACGCTGGACGCGTCTACGCGAGCACTGATTTTTGACAGCTACTATGATGATTACCGCGGGGTGATTCTTTATCTGCGGGTGGTGGACGGCCACATTAATAAAAACGATCAGATTAAAATGCTAGCTACTGATGCCCAGGGGATTGCTCTGGAAGTCGGCTCGTTGAATCCGGAAATGTCCCCAGCAAGTAATCTTAGAGCCGGTGAAATCGGCTACATCGTCACTAACCTCAAAACAACTCGCGAGGCGCGGGTCGGTGATACCGTCACCTTGGAAACCGGTTCCTCCGCGGAACCGTTACCTGGTTATCGCAACATCACGCCTTTTGTTTACGCCGGTTTTTTCCCGGAAAGCAATGAGGATTATCAATTGCTCAAAGACGCGGTTGAGCGTTTATCTTTGAGCGATTCGGCATTGCAATTCAGCCCGGAAAATTCGCCCGTACTAGGATTTGGTTTCCGCATAGGTTTTCTGGGCTTGCTGCATATGGACATCGTGCGCGAGCGCCTGGAACGCGAATATGATCTGGAGCTGATCATAACCAACCCCTCTACCGACTATAAGGTTGAGCTTACTAACGGTGAAAAGTTAGACATAAAATCGGCTGCCGAGCTACCAGACATTAGTGAAGTGGCGGAAATTAGTGAACCGTGGGTCAAGGGCGAAATAGTCTGCCCTAGCGAGTACATTGGCGCAGTGCTGCAGCTGATTGTGGGCACCCGAGGTCACCAGAAACATATCGGCTACATGGACGCCCTGGCGGTAATTGATTTTGAAGCGCCGCTGGCCAACCTTTTGACCGATTTTTACGACCAGCTCAAAAGCTTGACCAGCGGCTATGGCTCTTTCAATTACGAATTGGCCGATTATCGAGCCGAAGACCTGGTGCGGGTTGATTTTTACGTCGCCGGTGACCGCATAGACGCGCTGGGCATTATGACTCACCGCACCGAAGCCGAGCGTCTTGGTCGGTCTGCCGTGACAAAACTAAAAGAGGTCATTCCGCGCCAAAACTTTAAAGTCAGTGTCCAGGCTGGTATTGGCGGCAAGTTCATAGCGCGCGAAGACATCAGCGCTTACCGCAAGGACGTCACCACCGGTTTATACGGTGGTGACGTCAGCCGCAAGAAAAAAGTTTTGGCTAAACAGAAGAGAGGCAAAGAGCGGATGAAACGATTTGGTAAAGTAGATATACCAGCCGAAGCTTTTGCCGTAATGTTAAAGAGAGATTAAAAATGACCCGCGAAGAATTTTTAAAAGTTTTCCCAGGATTAATAATGAATTATCAGCCGGCGCCTGATGTTCTAAGTCATATTGGCAACGTCGAACTACTAATGATTATCGGCCCTTCAGGTGCGGGCAAAACTACGATTATCAATCAGCTTGGTCTGCCGTATATTCCCAGCGATGTCACTCGTGCCCCGCGCGTAGGCGAAAAAAGTGGCATGGATTATTATTTCCGGTCCGACTACGATCAAATCATTGAAGAGATAAAGGCTAGGCGATTCGTTCAAACCGCGGTCAGCCCCAGCGGCGATTTTTATGCCACTAAATCGAGTAGCTATCCAGTCTACGGTACCGGCGTAATGGCGATAGTTGCCGATGTTATACCAATCTTCCGCCGTTTGGGTTTCTCTAAAACCATCAGCGCATTTATCGTGCCACCGTCATATGACGAGTGGCTGCGGCGTATGAAAAACCATCCGGTTAACGATGATTTATCGTCGATGCGCCTGGCAGAAGCCCGCCGCTCATTGGAATTTGCCCTCAACGACCAAGAGTTACACCTTATACTGAACGATGATTTATCAAAGGCAGTTCAGCAAGTTAAGGAACTTATGGAAGGCCAAAGCGACAGGCAGCGGGAAGGGCTCGCCAAAGAAAGCGTAAAGGCGCTGCTGAGCAGCATCGATAGCGTTTAGCCAATGAGCCAATTCAGCCTAAAACACTATCAAGAATTCAAGGATGTTATAGATAACTATGCAATCTCGGAGCGTGCCTATCGAATCCTTAAAGACCTAAAACTAGTCCTACTTATTGGCCCGACCTCCGGTGGCCGCAATACAATAATTGGGCATCAACTTAGCACCGGTAAATATTATTTCATCGTTTCCGACACTACCAGGCCACCGCGCGTTAATGATGGGGTACTCGAACAAAACGGCAAGCAGTACTGGTTCCGGGATGAAGCTGAAATGCTGGCCGACCTCAGGTCCGGTGACTTTTTGGAGGCCGAACTTCTTCATCAGCAGCAAGTTTCAGGCATCAGCATTCGAGAATTAGAAAAAGCCAAAAACGAACAAAAAATCGCTATCACAGATGTTGACGTAGAAGGCATTCACAATATTCTTAAAGCCAAGCCCGATACTGTCGCGATTATGCTATTGCCGCCAAGTTTTGATGAATGGCAAAGGCGGCTAACTGGCCGCGGATTTATGCCGCCCGAGGAGCAAAAACGCCGGTTAGAGACCGCGCTCAAGATTTTTCAGGACGGCCTCAAGCAAAGCTACTACCATTTTATAATCACCGAAAATATTGAGCAGTCAGCCGGCATCATTGATTCGATAGCTCAGGGCGGTGCTAACCCTCATCAGGGTAGAGCTCTGGAAGTCTTAAATCAACTTATAGAGCAGCTACAGAATAAACTCGCTAATCCTTTCTAAAACCGGTTAGCACTCTTGACATGAGAGTGCTAATCTCTGCTATAATATAGGTACTTAGCAATAAAGCTATGTGAGTGCTGAATATGACTGAAAGACAAGCTAAAATCCTACAGGCTATCATCGAGCAATACGCCGAGGTTGCCAGTCCCGTTGGCAGCAGCCTGCTGACTAAACTTTTTGATGTTTCCAGCGCCACTGTTCGCTCTGAGATGGCTGAGCTGGAGCGCCAAGGCTTCATCCAGCAGCCACACACTAGCGCCGGCCGTGTCCCAACGGACAAGGGCTATCGTTTTTACGTTAATAATTTAACCGAAATTGAAGAAAAACCGAATGCGAGCCGGGCTTTGACCGCTCGTGTCCAGTCCGGCGGTCAACCGGAACTTACCATCCGCAGCACCGTGGATACACTTGTGGAGTTGACCCACAATCTAGGCCTTGCCACCATCGGCAATGAGCTTTATATGAGCGGGCTATCCAATTTGTTTGGCCAGCCGGAGTTTATGCATCCGGGCCAGGTTCAAAAAATTGCTAGTTTGCTCGACAATTTACAGCCTTGGCTGGCGGAGGCTGCTCCTAACAAACCCCTTAGCGTGTACATCGGTGGTGAAAATCCTATTGGCCGCAGCGCCGGAGCATCCTTAATAATCAGCCGTTTCCGCAGTCCGTTTAGCGATAGTAGTTACATTGGCGTGCTCGGGCCGACCAGGCAGAGTTATCGGGATGTAATGGGCCTGGTCGGCCGGGCTGGTAAGACGCTGGAGGAAACGCTGCATGTCTAAAAAGCCAACCGTCGCTTAACTTGAGCAAAAAATCGCTGAGCTAACCGAAGCTTTGCAACGCGAGCGCGCCGACGCCGTAAACGTCAAGCGCCGGGCCGACGAAGACCGCAGCCGGATGGGCGATTTCTACAAGGTCATGATAATGCGTGAGTTTTTGCCCGCATTAGATAACCTGGAGCGCGCGCTTAAGCAGGTGCCCAAAGATCTGGCTGGCCATGACTACGTCAAAGGAATACAAGGCGTTGCCAAACAGTTTGAACAGTGTTTTGCAAAGCTTGGGATTGAACGCATCAAAACCATTGGTGAGCCGTTTGACCCCAAACTGCACGAAGCAATCAGCGTGGAGGGTGATGGCCCTGGAGTTGAAGTTGTTTGCGAGGAACTTCAACCGGGATACAAGCTGGGTGACGAAATCATCCGCCACGCCCTAGTCAAAGTAAAGATGGAGAAAAAATAATGGCCGAAGCTTTACCCGAGCCTTCCGAGGACGATGTAAGAAAAATGTTTAGGGCGCTGGACGCTGATCTTGCCAATCCTTCCAGGATCGAAATCGAGCAAATAAATGCGAAAATCGCCGATCTAATTCATAAGCGTGATTTTGTCGCAGAGAGCTTTGACATAAAAGGCATCAATGAAGAAATTGACGATTTACTGATTCGAAAAGCTGAGCTGCTAAGAACTATTGAACCGAACACTGATGCCCAAGAAACGACCACCTTGGGAGCGAGCGAATAAGCTAATAATTTAAAGGAGTAAATATGGCAAAAATTATAGGAATAGATTTAGGAACAACTAACTCCGCGATGGCGGCAATGCAGTCCGGCAAGCCGGAAATCATCGCCAACTCTGAGGGCAACCGTACCACGCCCAGCGTGGTGGCTATCAACAAGAACGGCGAGCGTTTGGTCGGCCAGGTGGCTAACCGCCAGCGCGTGACCAACCCCACCAACACTATTTTTGGTGTTAAACGCTTAATTGGGCGTAAGTTCGATGATAAAGAAGTCCAAAAGGATCTGGAGCTGATGCCCTACAAAATTGTCAAAGCCGGCACCGGTGTAAAGGTAGAGATGGATGGCAAAGGCTACAGCCCCGAAGAAGTCAGCGGTATGATTCTGTCCAAGCTCAAGGCCGACGCCGAGGCTTTCCTGGGCGAGCCGGTTACCGAGGCCGTGATTACCGTTCCGGCTTACTTTGATGACGGCCAGCGCCAGGCAACCAAAGATGCCGGTAAGATTGCCGGTTTGGAAGTTAAGCGCATCATCAACGAGCCGACCGCCGCCGCTCTGGCTTACGGCTTAGACAAAGGCAAAGAAGAGAAAATCGCCGTATTTGACCTCGGCGGCGGTACTTTTGATGTTTCTGTTCTGCAGTTAGGCGACGGTGTCTTTGAAGTGCTTAGCACTAACGGCGACACTCACCTGGGCGGTGAAGACTTCGATATGCGCATCGTCAACCACTTTGTCGAACAGTTCAAAAAAGAATCCGGCATCGACATCAAAGACGATAAAGCCGCTATGCAGCGCCTCAAGGAAGAAGCCGAAAAAGCTAAGAAAGAACTCTCCACCACAGAAGTCGCGGACATCAACCTGCCGTTTCTGACAGCCGATGCCGAAGGCCCCAAGCACTTTGAATACAAGCTGACTCGCGCCAAGCTCATCGAGCTGGTCCAAGACCTAATCGACCAAACAGCCGGACCGTGCGAAAAGGCAATCAAGGACGCCAAGCTAACCGCTAAAGATATTAACGAAATTGTCTTAGTAGGCGGTATGACCCGTATGCCGGCCGTCGTGGAAAAAGTTAAACAGATCTTTGGCAAGGACCCGCTGCAAGGCGTGAATCCGGACGAAGTCGTAGCCGTAGGCGCCGCCATCCAGGGCGGTGTGTTGCAGGGCGACGTCAAAGACGTGCTGCTGCTGGACGTCACGCCGCTGTCCCTGGGCATTGAAACCCTCGGCGGTGTTACTACCAAGTTGATTGAGCGCAACACCACTATTCCGACCAGCAAGAACGAAACTTTCAGCACGGCTGCCGATAACCAAAACAGTGTAGAAATTCACGTGCTGCAGGGCGAGCGCGAAATGTCCGCGGACAATAAATCCCTGGGCCGCTTTGTACTGGATGGCATTCCGCCAGCGCCGCGTGGCGTTCCGCAGATCGAAGTCACCTTTAACATCGACGCCAACGGCATCCTGAATGTCACCGCTAAAGACAAAGGTACTAGCAAAGAACAGAGCATTACCATCCAGGGCAGCGGCAATCTCGATAAAGATGAGGTGGAAAAGGCGGCCAAAGAAGCCGAAGCCCACGCCGAAGAAGACAAGAAAAAGCGCGAAGCCATAGAGGTTAAAAACCAGCTGGACAGCGCCGTCTACCAAGCCGAAAAGATGAAGACCGACTACAAAGACAAGCTCTCCGAGGAAGACGTAAAGACTATCCAGGAAGCCATAGACGAAGCCAAGACCCATCTTGAGGCCACCGATAAGGACGAATTAGAAAAAGCCGCCAAAGAGCTGAACGACAAAATCATGCCCATCGGCGCCAAGATGTACGAAGCCGCTCAGGCCGAAGAAAAACCAGCCGAAGACGCAGCCGCTAAAGACGATTCCAAGAAATCTGACAAAAAAGGCAAGGATGAACCTGTAGAAGGTGAAGTCGTCGACGACAAGAAAGATAAATAGTGTGAAACCAGCTAACTTCCTGCGCTATGTGGTTCTGCCAGCAGTGGCTGTAGCTGCGGGAGTTAAACTGGGCATCAAATACGCCCAAGACCATTACGTAGTCAAAGACAAAAAATTCATCGAAGGTAAAGTACTAAAGGAAAAGAAATGAACGAGCGTTTGTACCAGGAAATCGTAACACCGCAACAGTTGATGTTAGCTGTCCAAGATGAGACGGTACGCTCGACAGTGGGATTGGCTATTGAAAGGGAAAGTGGACTTTTGAAAAGTGAGGAGTTTGACCGATTGAAAGCTCGACTGGAAGAGCTTGGCATACCGTCCAATAGTATTCACTGGGTAGCGTACACTTGCGCTGAAGATATCAAGCTAGCCAGGGGCATAGAGAGAAGCCTAGACTAAATGGCTAAGCGTGATTATTACGAAGTTTTGGGCGTTAGCAAAAGCGCCAGCGCTGACGAGCTGAAAAAAGCTTATCGCAAAGCGGCCATCGAGCACCACCCGGACCGCGGTGGTAATGAAGAGCAGTTCAAAGAAGTCAACGAGGCCTATGAAGTCCTAAAAGATGACGCCAAACGTAAGCGCTATGACCAATTCGGCCATGCCGGTGTAGGCAGCAGTGCTGCCTCAGACGGTAACCCATTCAGTGGTTTTGCCGGCTTTGGCCAGGGCGAGAATGTTAACTTTGACTTCGGCGACCTGGGTCTGGGCGATATTTTGGGCAGTTTCTTTGGCGGCGGCGCTGGCGGTAGCCAGCGCCGGCAAAACCGCGGCCGTGACGTTGAAACAGAGATAGAAATCTCTTTTGAGCAGGCTATTTTTGGCACCGAAGTTGATCTCCAGCTTGCGCTGGAAGATGTTTGCGAGCACTGCAAAGGCACGACCGTAGAGCCTGGTTATGAAATGCAAACCTGCGACGAGTGTAAAGGTTCCGGCCAAATCAATCGTGTGACTAAAACTATCTTTGGTAATATCCAACAAGCCATGACTTGCCCAAAGTGCCACGGCAGCGGCAAAATCCCGCAAAAACTCTGCACGGTTTGTCACGGCAAGGGAACTCAGCGCAAGACCCAGGAAATCAAACTCAAGGTACCAGCCGGTATCGATGACGGCGCTACTATCCGCCTGCGCGAACACGGCGAAGCCACGGCTAACGGTCCCAAGGGCGATTTATACGTGTTAATTAAGGTAAAGCCTCACAAAAAATTCACCCGCGAAGGCGACTTAATTCTTTCTAACCAGCATGTCAGTATGATTGACGCTGCTTTGGGCACCGAAATCGAAGTCCAAACGGTAGACGGCCCGGTGAAAATGAAAGTACCCATCGGCACCCAAAGCGGCACCGATTTCAAGCTTTCCGGCCACGGCGTGCCGCACCTTAACCGCACAGGTGCCCGCGGAGCCCATATCGTAACAATAGTAGTAGACACGCCCACAAAACTCAGCGCCAAACAAAAACAGCTGCTGGAGCAGCTGCGCAAAACCGACGGCAAACGCGGGCTCTTCGGCTAGGAGTCCCTACCTCTGGATATACGCAGGGCATAGTTTCCAAGGTCGCGTATACGGATCTTATTTTCCTCTAATTTCTGAAAGTACTCTGTAAGCAGTTTCTCTTGCTCTTCGGTCAGTGGCGGCAGCTGCCGCAACTTATCTTCGTACATATCTTGATCCGCCGCCGCAAGCAATTCTCTGGCGGTCATACCCGGCTGCAATACAGCAACACCTATCGCAAGGCTGATATCAAGCTCTTTCAGATTGGAGTTAGCCGGATCTTCTGTATAGTTTTGTATAGCGCCGCGTAAGCGCTCAACCAGAATGCGTGCGCCTATGTCATCGGTCTTGCATAGAATAGCGTACTCGTCACCACCGATGTGGCCCGGTATATACTCATCAGCTTTTGACTCGTCGAGTCGTGTTACCGCTATTATGTCTCTTTCTCCCTCGGGTCGGGGAGTGTGGACCCGTAGCTGGTCAGTAATAATTGTTTTTATATCTTCGATTACCCTGTCGCCCATCTCGTGTCCAAGGCTGTCATTTATATCTTTAAAGTGGTTTACATCGATAAATAAGATAGTCAGAGGTGTCGCGCCTGATTGTTCCACCGCGGTCTCTACAGTCTCGTGCCAAGAACCTCCGGCTTTGGTTGAGCCATGTTCATTCGGGCGACTAAGTTCGCCAGTAGGAATGTCTTGAGGTTGCCCATCTGATGACATCATGATATTATAATAAATATAAGCTATTTTGTCAAAAGGTTGTGTTTATTGGCAGCAGTATTAAAATAAGAGCTAGATATGTTAAACAAAAATCAAAAAGGCGTTATAACTGAGTTGCTCGTGATGTTAATTGTCATCGGCGCAATCCTTTGGTTGGTCTTTACCCGCGTTCATAAAGCCCAAGGTTAAATATGAAAATACTCGTAGTCAATAATTACCAACACAATAACGAAACCGCGACGTTTGAAGCCTTAAAATTATGCTTAAGCGGCCACCAAGTCGAATACCAGCGCTACAAGCCCGGCTTGCAATTTGCCGAAGCCGGCAAGGATCTAATAATTCTCTCTGGCGGCGGCGGTGAAGGCAGCGAAATTCACGACGAATACAGCAAAAATAAATTGTGGTATGAGGACCAAATCAATTTTATTCTATCGACCAAGAAACCTATCTTCGGTATCTGTATGGGTTTTGAAATAATTGCCCGCGCCTATGGTTCAAAAGTGGTGCAGATGAAGCAATACGTCTCTGGTCTCAAGACCGTATCAACCACGCAGAAGGGGCTAGAAATTTTTAATCAGAACGATTTAACACAATATCAAAATCACATCTGGCGAGTTCCCGCAGTCTCGCTGGAGCACTTCGATGTTTTGGCCGAGTCCAAGACAGGCATTGAGGCCATCAAACACAAAACCCGCCCAATATTAGCCACTCAATTCCATCCCGAAAAAGGCGGCACTCTAAGCCTGCGGGCACTCATTGATAATTGTGCCTTCAACAACCAAGTCTAACAGCCATAGATTATTGCCATAACTTCCTAAATATGGTATAATTTATACTATGTCACACGGTTATGAACCACTGGACCTCTCGGTAGGCATTCTGAGGTCAAAAATTAGTTCCGAAAATGAGCCCAGATTTCAGGCTCGATATATGAATTTGGTTAATAAGCTCAGCGACTACGGAGCCGCTGCTCTATTTGCGGACGGTCATGCCAGTTATAATCCTACCGAACACAAGTTTTCAGGACAACATACCCTCAAGGGAGTGCCGGTGGATGATAGATTGCGGCCTGACGTTGTCAGAGATTTGACGATGCCCAAGGATTCACAGCCGTTATACGAAGACGAAATGGCGCCAGCGCTGGTTCATCATCCCGAATTTAGCAAGATTCTTTCGCGCAAAGATGAAGTTTACAGACTACTTCCTGAAGTTCACCCGCTTACCTTCAGCGCTGATAATAATGAGCTTGAGGAAGCTGCCGCTGCAATCCCTGGGTATCGGGTAATCGTAAAACCGCTTGAGGGCGCTGGAGCTAAGGGAGTTAGAGTGGTGCGAAAATCAGAACTTTCGATTATAAAAGCTGAAGGCGACATGCTGGTTCAGGAGTATATCGACACTTCCGCGGGTGATCCCGGCCTGGGCATAGAAGGCACTCATAATTTAAGGGTAATATCTATCGACTCTTTGCTCATTGGCGCTGCTTCAAGAATCGGCGGTCGCAGAAAGGAGATACTGCTTGCCGATGGTCATGGTCGGGTATTTGAACCCGAAGAACTGCCAGAAGAAGTACATTCTATAGTAGATACTATTCATGATAAGTTCCAAGAGTTGCCTGGCTCTGGTAAGAACGTTTTAGGTATCGACTTGATGTATGGCAAAAGCAAAGGCCGTGAGGCGCGTTACGTGGTTTGTGAAATTAACCGCCGACCTGTCCGTATAAGCCCCTGGGACTTGAAGCGTGACGATGTCTACGACCCGGCTGGAATGCTCTGGCTAGGCTATGAATGGGATAAGTATGAGGCTAAAATGCTAGCTGACATGGCTGGCGGTGTAAAGGATTCAAAATGAAGAAGGTATTAGTTTTGGGCGGCATCTCAACCGACCGGGGGCTCCAAACGGATTACAGCAATGGCTTCAAAGCCTTTATGTCGGAATACGAGTTTGTTGAAGCCAGGTTTGATCATTTGGTTTTCGCTATCGGTCCGGGCAAATTTTCAATTACCGACGGTCGTGACGGCAAGGAACTGTCCGACTATGACATGGTAATAATGCGCGGAAAAATCCGTCGCAGTACCAACTTGGCGTATGTGGTTAGCTACTACCTAGAAGACAAAAAGGTGTCTTTCTTTAATGATTATTCGCAATATCGTCCGTCGTCTAAGCTGGCTCAGGCGATGCTGTTTTACCGGCTGAAATTACCGTTCATTGAGACCTACAGCGTTACGAATCCCAAGTTACTGGTTGAGACCGTCAATAAAAACCTAGACTATCCAATCATTCTCAAAGATTCTTATGGCTCTCACGGTCAAAGTAATTATTTGGTCGACGATGAGCCGGAGCTAAAGAAAATTTTGCACGAAAATCCGAACATCCAATTTATTGCCCAAGCCTACCACGTCAACGATTGTGATTACCGAGTGCTTGTTGTCGGCAATCAGGAACCACTGGTTATTAAGAGAACTGCCGCTAGTGGCAGCCATCTGAATAATACTTCGCAGGGCGGCCGGGCGGAATTGAGTTCTGAAATTCCCGCTGAATTTATTGAAGACTCTAAAAAATTGGCTCAGGAGCTGAAGATGACTCTGGCCGGCATCGACTTGCTACAGGACAAAAACACCTCTGAAATGTTCTTCCTTGAAGTTAATTCGCAGCCCCAGGTCCTGTCCGGCGCGTTCGTGAAAGAGAAAGAGCAGCTGCTCAAAAAACTGATAAACGGCCTATTAAACTAGGGTGCTGTGCGGTGAGTAGGCGCTGGAACTCATAATAAACAAAACGTTCCGGTGCTCCGAACTGGCAAAGCTTGATTTTGAGGCTTGTGGATTTGAGTTGTGGCGATCGACTAGAAAATGTCCATCATTGCTAATTGAGTCTTTGCATTCGGCATAAATACGGCTAGCCAGCTTTGATTCCGTACCACACAAACGGCAGCAGACCAGGAACTCAAGCTTGTTGTCCAGATTGATGTCATCAAAGTTTGTGTCAATAACTTCTTCCAGCGTACTGAGCATTTCGATATAAGGTGTCAGCCGACGATTTTTAATTTCCGCGGTATAAAAGTTAGTTTCGCCGATTACGCAGTGGGTGAACAAATAAATCAGAAGCTGCAGTTGGACCTTGTCACTTAAATCGTAGCCCTTGCTGACTTCGATGAAGCGGTTTGGACCTATATCGTCTAGCCGCCCCAATACTACGCCGGTATATAGGTAGAAGAAATTTATGGCAAAAGTCGAAAGGACACGCAGAGCTTCGGCATTCTTCAGCAGTTTATCGGCCAAATCATCCAACTCCTGCTTACTAGAACAAGCAAACAGTGAAGGCCGGGCATCAACGCCATATACCGAAATCAGATGCCTAGTTCTAAAGAGGGCCGAATGTAGCCCGTAGAGTTGGGGGAATTCTTCAAAAAAAGGCCGCCGTAGATCATGGGCGTTGCGCCTACCGCTTTGCGGCTTAGCTATCATTTCCTGTAGCATGGCCGTAAGCGCATCCTGGCTGCTATCGGGCACCACAAAGCTTCTCAACTGCCTTAGCAGCTCAAAAGCCCGGGCATCTCCATCCCAAGCAGCAATCCTGGTAGCATAATGGAATTGCTTATCTTCTGGCAGCTTGCCTACATTCTCAAAGTAATATTGCTTTATTCGTGCCGCTAGCTTCATAATGCCTATATAGTACCAGCCTATTGAATAATATAGTGAAAGATGTTAAAATAAGTCTATGGAAGAAAAACGGATTATCGGCCGCGTAGAGAAGGTATCATTTCCGGAATTGAGTATTAAAAACGTTCACGCCAAAATTGATTCCGGCGCTGATCTTTCAAGCCTCTGGGCTACTGGAATTCACGAAGACGGTAACATCCTAAAATTCAAACTTTTCGGCCGAAAATCACCACACTACACCGGTAAAGAAATTGAAATTCCAGCGCCCCATTATCTTTTAACAAGGGTCGCCAACTCCTTTGGCCACAAGGAGTTTCGTTATGTTGTCAAACTTCAGATAAAGCTATCCGGCAAAATTATCGTGGCCACTTTTACGTTGTCGGATAGAGCTAAAAAGACCTATCCAATTCTAATCGGTCGCAAGCTACTAAAGGGCAAATTTCTAGTAGATGTTTCTAAGGGAACTCCTTTGAATATGATTGAGTCAAAGAAGAAAACGCGCATGGAAAAGGAACTCGAAGTATTTAAGATGTGGGAGAGAAAAGCATGAATATTGTAATTTTATCGCGTGGGCCGGCAAACTATACCACCAGGCGGCTCAAGGAAGTCGCTATAGCGCGCGGTCATACTGTGCGGGTAGTTAATTATGGTAAGTGTTACATGACTGTAGAAAAAGGTAATCCAGTGGTCTACTACAGGGGCAAGAAGTTGACGGATGTTGACGCTATTATCCCGCGCATTGCCCAAAAATATACCATGTACGGCTCTGCGGTGGTTCGGCAGTTCGAGATGCAGGGTGTCTATACAACTGCTAGTTCAATCGCTATTGTGCGTTCACGCGATAAGCTACGAGCTTATCAGCTGCTGGCCAAAGCTGGCGTAGAAGTACCTAAGACTGTCTTTGCTCGTGAAACCGCCGATTTTGAGGAGGTCTTAGAACTAGCCGGCGGCGCGCCGGTAATTATTAAGGTCGCCCGCGGAACCCATGGTGCCGGTGTTGTTCTGGCCGAAACCCGCAAAGCCGCCAAGGCCGTGATGCAGGCTTTCTACGTGGAGAGCGTGAACTTCTTAGTCCAGGAGTTTGTTGAAGAATCAGCCGGTACGGATGTCCGGGCGCTAGTTGTGGGCGGTCGGGTAGTTGCCAGTATTCAGCGCCAAAATTTAGACGATGATTTTCGCTCCAATACTCACCAAGGTGGTGTTGGAAAAACTGTCAAGCTTACCGATGCAGAAGAAAAGACAGCCATTAAAGCTGCTAAAGCTATGGGACTGCCAGTCTGTGCTGTGGATATGATGCGCTCCAAGCGCGGGCCGTTGGTGCTTGAGGTTAATTCATCCGGCAGTATTATGACTCCGGAAAAAATCACCAAGCGTAACATTGCCGAAAAAATGATCGAGTATGTAGAGGTTAATGCCAAGCAGCGGCATCGCAAGGACCGGGTGGGGGCTTAAGCCATCAAGCAACTCCTTGTAAAGAATCTACGGTTAGCAGTTTCCGTGCTTATTTTAGTTATCGTAATCGTTGTGGGGTTGCTGGCTCACGACCGGGCGCAACACTCTAGGATAATTTCAGCTTGCGGTTTCCGGAATGATAAAACTGTCACCATCGGTTCGCAGAAAATAACCGCCGAGGTCGCTGATACAACACAGGCCCGAACTAAAGGTTTAAGCGGGCGCCCGTGCATTGGACAAAACGAAGGTATGTTGTTCGTCTTTAATCAGCCTGGGTTCTATCAATTCTGGATGAAGGACATGAAGTTTCCAATCGACATTATTTGGATTACGACCAACCACCGGGTAATCGGCCTCAAAAGCAAAGCCCAGCCATTATCGTATCCGCAGAAATTCGTAAACCAGACTTATACCGCCCAGTATGTTTTAGAGCTGGCTTCCGGCCGAGCGCTTAGCCTGGGGGTCGGTCCTACCACCACCGTCAATTTCTAAGCGTTAAGTGCTAAAATTAAGCATATGCCCGATGTAATATTGGCAGTTCTAGTTTTTGCGCCACTAGCTGCGGTCTTTTTATTGAAATGTAATGCCGCGCTGGGCTTTCTGAGCCTTTGCGCCAGTTTCGTCGTAATCAGTTTTACCAACATCGATATTAAAGATCTAACAAAAAACCTCAGCTTTCAGCTGACCAGCAGCACTTTCAGCCTAATAATCTTACTCGTGCCATTTGTACTGACTTTGCTGCTTAATCGAAAAGCATTTTCCGGTCAGCTGAAAGCTGCTTTTCATTACGTGACCGCCATATGCTCCGGGGCTCTATTAGCACTGGTTGCCATACCGCTTTTGGGTGAATCCGCTCGTTTGAATTTTGCTAACAGCTGGGCGTGGAGTGATTTACAAAAAATTCAGACGGCAATTGTGATTGCCGGCGCGGCTCTGAGCCTGGTCATAATTTGGTTTAGTAAAACCAACCTGCCGGCCAAGAAACATAAATAGGCCTAGATTGACTTTTTGGCCAAAAAACAGATAATGTAAGGTGTTATTCTGCTCGCTAACGCGGGCCCATAGCTCAGTTGGTAGAGCAGAGGCCTTTTAAGCCTCGTGTCGCGGGTTCGAGCCCCGCTGGGCCCTCCACGAAAAAAGCTGACCCACGTGGTCGGCCTTTTTGTACATAAGCAATTAAGTTTCTGAGAATAATCTGAGATTATTGATGAATGAGGCGGTTCCGGAGGACCACTTTAATTGCAGCTGGGTGCGTAGCTGTATTGTCCGGACTGGGCCTGTCGCGAAAAGTTCAAATTGAGCCACAACTATGGTGGCTGGCCGCTGCGCCGCTTTTATTACTACTAAAAACAAAGAATATAACCAGTCTGCTGATAGTTTGTGTACTTGGCCTGAGCCTAGGTCTGTGGCGCGGCAGTATCTTTATGGAACATGTTAATCAGCTTCGGGGCCTGGCGCTGGAGCAGGTAACTATACAGGCTACCGCAACCAGCGATTCGGTTTATGGCACACGGTCACAGGTCCAATTTACCGGCAATAACATTGAACTGCTCAGCCCTTATCATAGTCAATTGGCGGGCTCATTCAAGCTTAGTGGCTTTGGTGAGCACATGGTCTATCGCGGGGACCGGGTTTTGGTCAGCGGACAATTATATCCTACGCGCGGCGCTAACCAGGCCACGATTGCTTATGCCGACTTAAAACGCGTAGGTATCGGCTATAACTTGCTGAACGACATCGGCCGGCGATTCTCTGCCGGTATGCAAAACGCCCTGCCAGAGCCGCTGGCCTCTTTTGCAATGGGCTTGCTGATTGGTCAGCGCGTAACCATGCCGGCAGAAATAATTACCGCGCTGACCATGGTCGGCCTGATTCACATCGTTGCAGTCTCTGGCTACAACGTGACAATCATGGCCAGAGCTGTAGCTCGGCTAAAACTACCATCCAAATACCAGCAGCTGATGTTATCGCTGGGACTGATCGGTGGTTTTGTATTGATAACCGGTTTTAGCGCATCCATTGTGCGGGCGGCGATTGTTTCGTTGCTAACGCTATGGGCTTGGTTTTATGGCCGTCAAATTAAACCGCTGGTGTTGATTGTTTTTACGGCGGCAGTAAGCGCTCTTTATAGCCCGTTTTACATCTGGAGCGACCAAGGCTGGTATCTATCGTTCCTAGCATTCTTCGGGGTACTAGTAATCGCTCCGATTATCAGCGCCCGGCTTTTTTCCAAACCGCCCAAGCTATTGACCTCAGTTTTGATAGAAACACTTTCGGCCGAGATTATGACGTTGCCTTTGATAATGATGACATTTGGCCAGTTGTCATTGGTTGCTTTGCTGGCAAACCTGCTAATAGTGCCGCTGGTGCCGTTAGCCATGCTACTTTCGGCATTTGCCGCTGCGGCCGGAGCTGTAGCCGCACCGGTAGCCGGCTGGTTCGCGTTGCCCGCGCGCCTACTACTGACTTACATGTTGGATCTAGTGCACATTCTGTCCAATATCCCGTCAGAATTCTTACATCTAACCATTAGCCCAGTAATAATGGTTATGGCCTACGGGCTGGTGCTGCTAGTGGTCCTAGCGGCCAGCCGCCATCTGAAACTCAAAACAAAAGTAATAAAAGCCGAGGTCTAAAATTTATAAAAAGAAGAAGGACGGCCTTTCGGCCGCCCTCTCCTCACATCTCCGCACCGGATGGCGCGTTACTTCATGCCGATGTCGACACTCGCATAGCGAGGGCCGAATGGATCGCTGGCATCCTGGATCATCAGGCAGAAATAGCCCGGTTGGACGCCGATGAAGCTCATCTGCAGCACGGCTGGATTGCCGGCTGCCGGCGTACCCGACGGGCGTGTCCAGCGCAGGCCGGTTACGTCGTCGTATGGGCCGCCGCCCTTGGTTTGAACCAGACTCTCGCCGTTTGAGAGGTGCCGAGTCCGATGGGCTAGCTGCAACGGCACGCCATTGCAGCTCGTCATGTTGAGCGCCGCGGCCTTCGTCTGGGAACTCTGTGTCGTCGAGGTCATGTAGACGTCGAACGTGACGACGAAGTTGCCAGCGTCAGATGTCTCGACCGGTCCCACGCCGAAGTTCACGGGCGTGAACTGGGGCGTCTCTGCACTGGCGAACGCCGGGATGGCAAGGACCGCGAGCGCAACGATGACGATTGCCTTTGCCTTCATTGTTGAAGACCTCCTCCGGCTTAGCCGGTATAGTGAAACGGGGATAGGATGTGAGGTGCGTCCCGGAGGGACTAATTCCACCTCACGAAGACATTATTATATTACCATAAACGTTATAAAAAAGCAATAGCTTTATAGAGAACTCTCATCTGTTAGACAGAGACAGAACACCTTAGATATGGTAAAATACATCTGATATGAGTGGTCACAGTAAATGGTCGACTATCAAGCGCCAAAAGGGTGCTAATGACGCTAAGCGGGGAGCTATCTTTACTAAACTGGGCAACCAGATTGCCATCGCCGCGCGCGGCGGCACGGACCCTAACATGAACTCGGCATTGGCATTGGCTGTAGAAAAAGCTAAAGCTGCCAACATGCCCTCGGCTAATATTGAGCGGTCAATCCAACGGGCGGCCGATAAATCGGCCGCACAGATGGAAGAAGTTCTATATGAGGGCTACGGACCCGGCGGCGTAGCCGTGTTGGTAGAATGCGCTACCGATAACCGCAATCGCACCTTACCAGAAGTCCGGTTGGCCTTTAGTAAAACCGGCGGCAACATGGCTGAGCAGGGCAGTGTGGCCTTCCAATTCACCCGCAAAGGCATTATCCATCTGAAGGGTATCAGTGAAGAAGCCGAGCTGGCGGCCATAGAGGCTGGCGCGGAAGATGTCGCCGAGGAAAAAGGAACCGACGAAACAGTTATTTATACCGCTCCCGCCGACTTAGCCAAAGTTCGGGACCAACTTAAAGAAGCTGGCCTGGAAGTTGTTGGTGCCGAACTTACTTACGACCCCAACAATATTGTTGAAATAAGCGACCCGGAAACCGCCCGTAAAATTATCCGCCTAATGGATGCTTTGGAAGATTTAGACGATGTCACCAACACCTACACCAACTTCGATATAGCCGAAGGCGTCAATGTCTGAGCTGGAAGAATATCTGGAATTCGCCAAGGGGCTGGCAGAAGACGCTGGCAAAATTATGCTCAAATACTTCCGTACAGACTCTCTTCAAACTAATATAAAAGACGATTTAACGCCCGTTACTCTAGCCGATACTGAAGTTAACTCGATGGTGATATCCAGGGTAAAGGAAAAATACCCCGGCCATGGTGTTCTGGGCGAAGAGGAAAGCATCAATCTCGACAGCAAGCAGCTCTGGGTAGTCGATCCGCTCGACGGTACGGGTAATTTTGCCGGAGGCATACCGCAGTTTGCCTTTAGTATAGCCTTGGTTAGCGATGGAGCCGCCCAGATTGCGGTTGTCTACGACCCGATTCCTAAGAGGCTTCTCCAAGCGATAAAAGACAAGGGAGCGTACGAAAACGGCCGGAAATTGGATATCAGCAATAACTCTTTGAAAGATAGCCTGGTCATATCCTCCTGGGTTGTTGGCGGTATCGAGAACTCCGTATTTAAAGATAAAGCGGTTCATGCAAAATTCGCTGATAGTTATGCCCAAAGGGGAAGTATCGATGTTAAGGATTTCCCGATTGCCTATGCGCTTGCCATTGTGGCCGCGGATAGCTTAGACGGCGTGGTCAGTAGTATCAAAACCCCGTGGGATGTTGCAGCCGGTTCTTTAATAGCCGAAGAAGCCGGCGCTAAAGTTACAGATTTGTTTGGCAATGCGGTAAAGGCCTGGGATAAAGATGCTAACGGAATATTGGCGGCCAGTCCAAAGCTTCACGCGCAGCTGCTTGAGATTATTAAACCGGCGCTAAAAGATTCTAAATGAGGATAATCGGCATTGATCCGGGGACGGGGATTCTAGGCTTTGGCGTTATTGAAGCCAATAAAAATGGTAAATCAACGCTAGTTGATGGCGGAGTCATTCGCACACCGGTAAAGGAAGACGATGCCGTGCGTCTGCAAACAATCTTCGATGAATTAACGGATATAATTAACGAGACTAAGCCAACTCATATGGCAGTCGAGAAATTATTTTTCGCCCAGAACGTGACCACGGCCATGACCGTAGCGCAGGCCAGGGGAGTAGTTTTGCTGTGTGGCCGTCAAGCCAGCCTAGAGATTTCCGAATATACACCGCTGCAGATTAAACAAGCGCTAACCGGCTATGGCCGGGCCTAAAAGAAGCAGATACAGGAGATGGTCAGAGTAATCTTGGGCTTAAAAGAAGTGCCAAAACCAGATGACTGTGCTGATGCGCTGGCTGTAGCTTTAACCCACGCCATGACGTCTCGTGTAAAATAGGGCTATGATAGCGGTTTTAGAAGGCAAAATATCCGAAAAACTTGGCGACCTTGTAGTAATTGATTGTAATGGTGTTGGCTACGGGCTGTTTGTCAGTTTTGAGGATTTTGGCGCGCTTAATACTGGCGAGAAAGCCAAACTTTACGTTTATGAACATATTCGCGAAAACACCCACGACCTATTTGGCTTCAAAAAACTTCAAGCTAAGGTGTTATTCGAGCAGTTACTCAGTGTAAACGGCGTTGGGCCCAAGATGGCGCTGGCCATCATGAGCATTGCGAATTTATCGCAAGTGCGCCAGGCAATAGCTGCAGGCGATACTAAATTTATCTCTCAAGCTAATGGTGTGGGCAAGCGGGTAGCCGAACGTGTTGTAGTAGACCTAAAGGACAAAGTCGGTCTGGCTGTCAGCGAGGGCGCTACGGATTTTTTGACAGCCTCGACCAACCCAAATGACGAAGCCCTGCAAGGACTGGTAGCACTTGGCTACTCAGTCCAAGACGCCGCCGAAGCCCTCAAGAAAATTGACACCAAACTAGCTCCCGAAGACCGCATCAAAGCCGCCCTTAAATCCTAAATTATTGCACTAAGTATTTTTTTATGGTAAAGTAATCTATTCATATGCCAAGAAAATTAGCCTCACCCGAAAACCAACTACAAATTCCGAATATTATGGAAGTAGTTCAAGCTGGGCATTATTCCGAAGCTTCGGACGAAGATCGCATAACCCTCGGCAGGCTAATATCCTTAGCTGGCCAGGATTTAGTAATCCTTCCAGAACCCGAAACAGCAGACTTTAAGCATGCGGATCCTTCAGATATAGAAAATGGACTTTATATTCCTTACGGCCACCCAATATATGCCAGCGCTCAACAATTGGTGAGAGTAGGAATTAATCCGGCAAGTAGGCCGTCACTCGAGAACACTGGCGTTGTTTTTCCGAGTTCCGAATTTCAAACGGTTGCTCGCAATCCTAGAGACTTCGCCCGCCATATAGAAGCCCAAACCCGTAACGCCAATGAAAGCAATCCTGACCGTGATGAAGTTAATAGAAAAGTTGGTCGCTCGGTAGGACATGCATTATCGACAAAGATAACCAGTATCTCAGCTCTAGATGCTCAGATTAAGCAGGACATGGTTACGATGAGAAGTTTATACAGGGATCTTAATAGCTCCTGGATAGCTCATTACAAAGTAAAGAATTTAGAACCAAAACGCGCACTCGCGGACGATAAGATACACGAAGTTGCAGAGATATCGACGATTAACCTCAACTTAGGGACCGTAGCTATACAGGGTCTGCATCTAGCAATCAAGAAAAACCTGTACGGCGGTAATAGAACGCATGCTGAAGTAGCCTATAACTGGCAGAAGTACATAAAATTAGTGGGACGCCACATGGGCGCTAAAGTACATAAGTTGGAGGTGTCAGAAGCGATGTGCAGGGACGAGTTTTCAAGGTATAAATATTTCTTAGAGCCGGAAGCACGCGCGGCTTAAGAGTATAATTAGAAGAATATGAGCAAGGAAAAATTAAAAGATGGTGGTAACTGGACTCCGGAAATGAATGCACGCTTTGACGCACTGACCGGTCCTGGTGGGGTGCCGGATGATCAAGCCCGCTCAATTATTTTGAATGAAGCTGGCCTCAAAGTGTTTCCCAAAAAGACTCCTACCAGGCTTCCATTTTCAGCGATTGAAGTTACCGGGAGCGATATAGTAGAAGCCACCCAGCGAGTAGTTCATGATGAGCCCGATGTTCCGCAGCCAGCGCCGCCTCAGCCTGGCGAGACTGACGAGCAGATTCGCCAGCGGCATCGCGACGCTCTGAAAGCTAGAGCAGAGGCTTTAGGAACCGGGCCGATATCCGGAGAATTATCCCCGGATGTACAACAATTCATGACGGAAAAGGGCTGGGGAGACGCAACTGACCCTCACAAAAATAAAACCGCTTAAATCATGAATCCAATCAGCAATTTACCTAAGCCGTTTTTTGTGTTGGCGCCGATGGACGACGTTACGGACACAGTTTTCCGGCAAATTGTTAGCGATTGTGCCAAGCCGGATTTATTTTTCACTGAATTCGTAAATGTTGATGGGCTGCAAAGCCCGGGCCGCGAAAAGCTAATACACAAGCTTGCACTGAGCCCCAAGGAAAAGCCAGTGATTGCCCAGCTTTGGGGCTTAAAGCCAGCCAACTTCAAAAAAACCGCGGCCGAGGTTAAAACCATGGGTTTCGACGGGGTAGACTTGAACATGGGTTGTCCGGTGAAAACGGTTATTAAAAATGGTGCTTGCGCCGCACTTATCAATAACAGGGAACTAGCACTAGAAATTATCCAGGCCACCAGGGAAGGAGTGGGCGACGACTTCCCTGTCTCTGTTAAGACTCGGGTAGGATTTACAACAGTTGACATGAGCTGGATTGAATTTTTACTCTCCCAAAAAATACTTAACATGTTAAGTATTCATGGCCGGACGGCTAAACAACTTTCTAAAGTTCCGGCCAACTGGGATTTAATTGGGCAGATTCCGCAAATGCGCGATTCCCTTTCGCCTGGTACTAAAATTGTTGGTAACGGTGATGTCATGGGTCGCAGCCAAGGCCTGGAGCTAGCCGAAAAGTATAAGCTGGACGGCATCATGATTGGCTGCGCGATTTTTGACGACCCATTCGTATTCGCGGAAAATAGCCCATGGCAGGGCTACGCGCCGCAGCAGAAGATGGACCTTCTCAAGAAACACGTCGAACTATATCTGCAAACCTATAAAGAAGGCGGAAGAAAATTCGAAACACTGCGCAAATTTTGCAAAGTCTATATCAGTGGCTTCGATGGGGCTAAAGAATTACGCGAACAGTTTATGCAAACTGAAACACCCGAACAAGCGTTAGCTTTATTGACAAAAGCAGTTTAAAATATAATTATCAACAACATGAATTCACCGCTATCGCCTAATCGCCGGCCGGACTTAAAGCTAGTGGTTCCGGAACAAGAGTCGGAAGGCAACGAGAGGCTTGAGAGCCGTGCCCGGCAGCTTGCCGGAACCATTCTGGGCTATCCGAAGCGGTTTTATGAACGACACCTAGCTCTAGTTAAGCCCGAAGTAGACAGAGTGCCGTGGGAACGACCCGGCTTTGTCAAAGAGTTGCACCAGGGATCTCTAGAGATTACTCATGAGATGAGAAGCGGCGGTAAAACCGATCTACCTGATGAAGATAGACGAGAACGAGCGCCCGACAGCATTTCAGAACCAAAAGACTAACTATAAAAATGTGGTGGACTCCAGTTTATTAACTTGGAACCACTCCACCAACAGCTTGACACTTGGTACATCCTGTTTTCCGGGTCAGAGCTTGGCAGGGGTTACCTGGCTGCCAGTGCGTTATAGAACCCGGTTGGCGTGGTAAACTTTCAATAAGCGTTAGGCTCGGCTCTAACAGCTTGCTACGGCTCGCAGCTACAACTGCGAGCTATTTCTTTTTAGGGCGAATTGTTTCGATTTCCGTTGTTCTCGGATGCCTACGAGCGTAATCCGGCGTAGTGAACTGGCCGTTATCTGACCGCCGTGGAACTTTCCGAGCTGGAGCTGGTTTTGGTGGTTTGTTTGCCATTACCAATCCTATCTGGCCGGTATACTGCTACTCCCTGCCGAGCTGTAAAAGAGCAGTGGTACGTTTACCCCGGACCCTGCTCGCTAGAATAATTTTCTAAAGAAAAGGGTGCAGGCTAAGATACATCTATGTAATCCTCTCCCGACACCTCACTGCTTCACAAGGAAGCACACAACTATCATAACAAAAACCACTAAGCATGCATGTAGTAGTATTGACTCTAATCTAACCCCTACATCTAGTGGCTGTAAGGAGTTAAATATCCATACTTAAAAGCCGGGGTACCCGGGAGTTTTTAAGGAAATGGCGTTGAAATACGTGCCTTTCAGCCCACTGTCCATCAAATTTTTATGATGACCGCAGCTATTCCTGCAAGCGTCAAAGCTATACCAAAAGACTCGACTGAGTATTTTACTAGCCTAAACTTCACGGAGGCTATTCGGCTTGTGGCCCAAACTTGACTTAGTACATCGTCTAATAGGTCGGGGTCCGCTTTTACCTGTTTTTGGAATTCGTTCTTGAAACCAGTTAAGTCGTCTCGAAAACGTGCATAGATGTCGCCAAAAAAAATTACCGACTTTGGGGCCCCATGCTTGGTGATAGGGGTGAGTGAAATTATCGCGCAGGATAGGCTTAAAAATAAACTTACGGCGGCGGCCAGCAGCATCCACATAGCGACAATGTCTTTCCCTTCGCTATTCCACTGCGGCAATATGTGGATTATGGCGGCGCCCAAAACACCGTCTATCGCAATTAGTGTTCCGGCTTTAGTATCAGAGAACTTTATCCAGCTTTGATTGTTAGCCAACGCTTTCCAGCTGGGACTGCTCATATGGAATATCTGACGGTAAGAGGCACTGAGTGGCTTGATGTGAATCCGGGCTTTACGGCCACATAGACCGTTGCTGTGCTTCCGACTAAGGCGAATTTCTTCTTGGCAGCTGCACTTAATTGATTATATGCGGCTCGGCCCACGATAATCCCGCCGCCTTTAGCATTATCAGCAAACTTTGAGGCACGATTAGCAGCCTTACCCGCCCATATTATGTCGTTATTGCCCTTACGGCCCCCTCTTACTGCGACATATGTTCCAAAGTCAATGCCAACACCGCAAGCGACCGGATGCCTGTACCGTGCCTTTAGGACGGGGCTCACCTTTTTCTCAATATAACTTTGCATCCAAACTGCGCAGTCAATGGCACGCTCAACAGCCAGGCCATTTTCGTTATCAAAAAGCACCATAATCTTGTCCCCGGCAAATCCGCGCACATGACCGTACTTGGCCCTTGCAATCGCAACCACGCCCTCCAGGTAGACCTTATACATTTTTGCCGCTACCTCATCCGTATGTGCCTCGGTTAAAGAAGTTGATTCTCGCATGTCGATATACAAGACAGCGCTTTCTAGTTTTTTTCCACCCCTTAAACTTATATCAGCTTTTTTTGGTACTGTTTTAGTGTTAATTACTTCTAACGGCTGGTTGACGATTTCGGCTACTTCCGCAGCTAATTCTCGGCTTAAATTGACTTTAAAATCGCTTGGCGCTAGGGTGTGCGGGTGACGAAGCGTTACCCTAGTACTAGGCGCTTTTGCCGGTGGGATAAATCGCGCAATCGGTAACCCTGGCATTATTGGAGTTGTCGGCCTTGGGGTTAAAAATTTCAATAAGTTTGAGGAGGGCGGTTGAGGATTTGAATTACCGCTCAATCTCGCCAGCATATCTGCTAGCGACCCAGGATAATCATCATTTGAACTCCCGTTCTGCATATGTATATTCTACCATAGCCACCTAAGGATACAGAGCACGTGTCAATAGCGCTTACGATTATTTGTATGGCTGGATAGCCTGGCAAAAGTGACAGTTCGGTCATCAAACTATCTTTTTTGACCGACTATGCACTTTTCTACCCCTGGAGCACATCCGTTAAATCGTCTGTTCAAATTATGCAGTTATTGACTACAATTGTCGGCTGTCCAGGCATTAACGCCATCGTTAAAATCTTGCGAGTTGCCGTTATCGTAGCTCGGGTCGCAGATTTGGTACTGCTCACCGTAGGCATAGCCAGCATCATAGCCACTTGTGTCTGCCGCAGGGACGTTAGATGTGCTCGCTGGCGGCTGAGTCAGCGGTGACGGTATAGTGCCCGCCGGTACATTAACAACAGCAGATTGCTGGCTTGGAACGGTGCTTTGATTTGACGGTTGGCTGCCAGGTGCATTTCTATCTATACCGGAGCCTAGCGCCGCAATTAGGCAAACGCCAATGAGCCCATAAACGACCTTTTGAATTAGCTTTTCATTATTCGGTGAGCTCATAAGCCAGTGTTACAGGTCGCTATATTCTTTGAGTGCGTTATGCAGTAGCTGTATTGTGCATCATTTTGCTGTGCCTGTTTGTTTAAACGCTCGTCTTGTATATGAACTAGCACAGCAATGAATAGCGCGGCCAAAGTAATCAGAGCTGCAATAACAATTAGCATTATCTTAAAACTTCTGCTTACTCTACCAAAGCCCTCTGATTCCCAACTTGCTCCAAGGCCATAGCCAAAGCCGTAGCCTACGAAGAGGGCACCGGCAAGATGAAGCCACAAGCTCGAGTTTGTTGGCCAGTGCGCCATTAAAGTAATTAGCACCCAGAATATTATCGAGCCAATAATAAACCACTCTTTGCCTTTTCTTTTGCCCCCCGAATGTCCGGTCTTTTTCTTGTCGTCCTTCATTTTGAACTCCTTCACAAGGGTTATCGGCAATAAACAGAGCCCGCCGCCAGGCGGCAGCCTTTCGGCCACCCATAATCCTTTCGGAATATGACCGGTAAAGATACCTGAACGACGGGCTCAGTGCTCTTTACCGGGTTTTCGACCATGCGCCGTTGCAAATTCTACATGAGTATTTGGTGGACGTTTAGGTCTTAGCCTTATCTAGGCTCAAGCCGTATTATACTGATTTCTCACACATTTACACCTTAAATTGAGTGTCATTAAAATATTACAATCACACCTTGACCGGCTATAAGGCCTCTACTAAACTACCGGCAGACATGTAGCTAGAAGGCATGGTGAAAGCCCTAGCAAGTTCCTATGAAGCAGTGTGATGAGATGCCCGCCGGGCAAACACAGCGGTAGAGGAACCATCGTCCGAGATGCGATTGCTCGGAGAAGCGGTGACCGATATGAGTACCAACGATTATCGGCAGGCCGCTATTTTTTATGGCAAAAACCATGCAAGAAGAACCGATTATCACCGTTAAAGCCGCTCGCCGTATTCTTGGAACCACAGCCAAGGGGTTATCTGATGATGCAATCATGCATCTATTGAGGCAAACTGAGTCGATAGCGGATACGGTCATAGCTCATTTTAGTGATTCTAAAATCAAGTCTGGTGTTGAAAAAAAGCAAAAAAGCGCTAATACTAAGGGCCAGAAATGAAAGTCGTAATCTACACTCGGGTGTCTACTGACGAGCAGGCTCGGAGCAATTTAAGTCTGAAGGGCCAGAAAGACGCAGCGCTGAAGTATTGCGCTGATAATGACATACAAATAGCCGCAATCTTTACTGATGAAGGAGAATCGGCCAAGACGGCTGACCGGCCACAACTTCTGGCGGCATTAGATTACTGCAAGAAGAATTATAAGGAAATTGATGGTTTTGTCGTCTGGAAATTGGACCGACTTGCAAGAAAGTCAGCCGACCATCATGTAATAACAGCAGTCCTTAAAAAACACGGCGTAAGGCTTATATCAGTCACGGAGCCGATTGACGATTCGGCCACTGGTCAGCTGATGGAGACTATTCTGGCCGGGTATGCTCAATTCGATAATGACGTGAGAGCCGAGCGCAGCGGCGCTGGTGTACTGCGACGAATCCAAGAGGGCGGTTGGCCACACTTAGCACCGCTCGGTTATATCAATGTCAAAGACGACCTAAAACGTCCTACCCTTGAGCCTGATGAAAATGCACCAATCATAGCGAAGTGGTTGCTCGAGTATCTCAAGGGCGGGTACACTCAATACGACATGAATGGGCTTGCTTGGAAGATGGGAGTCCGGTCTCGTCTCGGCAAGCGGTTATCCTACCAGCAGACATGCAACATGCTGCGCAGCCCGATTTATGCCGGTCAGGTGTACTCTAAGATGCTAGATTATCCTATTAGGGGCTTACATGAGCCGCTTATAACCCTAGAAGACCATCTGTTAATACTTGATAGGCTAGATGGCCGGAAGAAGCCACGGAGCGGTGAAAGAGTCAATAAGGCTTGGCCCTTGCGAGGTGGGTTCGTTATTTGCAACATTTGCGGTGCGAGTCTCACCGGCAGCGCACCAAAAGGCCGCAGCAAGCATTATCCGATATACAGCTGTCCAAACTGCCGAGCTAAAAACGTAGGTCATCGAGTGAGCGTTGACAGGGAAGCCATGCATGCGCAGTTTGAGGACTTGCTGCTGAGTATCACGCCTTCCGAAGTGCATCTAAAGCTGTTTCGTGAAGTCTTCGTTAAGAAGTGGCAGAAGGCTCATCTTGAGCAGCGCCGCCGCATACAAGAATTGCAAGGTGAGCTTGAAAGGCTGGAAGAGCGCAAGGGTCGAGTAGTTGACATGTTTATAGACGGTCAGCTTACGCCGGAAGAGAAACGAGAACAAACAAGCCGCATCGAATCGGACAGACTTAGAACCGAGCTAAAACTAAGCGAAATGAAAACTCAAGCCGTTGATTCTGACACCCTGATTGACTTCGGTATTAACATGATTAAGAACGCTCCAAAGCTGTGGCGTATAGCGAACGAAATAGAGCGGCGGCGGTTACAATTGGCCATTTTCCCAGAGGGTCTACGCTATGATTTTATAAACGGGTTTGGAACCGCTAAATTAAGCGGTTTATACGATGTTATCCAACAAGTTGACGAACAAAATATCAAGGCTGGTGGGGGTGCCTGGACTTGAACCAGGGACCAATCGGTTATGAGCCGACTGCTCTAACCACTGAGCTACACCCCCTCGTCGGAATCGACTTCGAGCTTACGCAAACTCACGGGCTCGTTTGCTCTCGCTCTACATCGCTTCCTCCTCCTCAATTTTGCAAACATCTGCTGAAGCACGATTTTGCAAAATTGGAAAAGACCAGCACAAAGTCAGTATAACAGATGAGAAGGCTATAATTTGAGCGGTTGGTGAAAAAACATGATGAACCCAAGAGAGGCAAGTCTAATAGGAATCAGGCCTTTCCTGGCGTGAAGCTATATAATGATGGTCATGTTTAGCGACATAAAAAAATTTTGGAATGGCTCAACGCGCAAGCAGTTAACTGACTCGCGCAACTTAGTTTTGTATGTTTTTAGCATAATTGTGCTGGCTATAACTTGGAGCGGCATAAAGACGGTCCAGACTAACTACGAGCTACAGAAACAGATATCAACGCTCAAGCAGCAGAACCAAATTCTTTATCTTAAGAAACAAAACGCCGCGCTGCAGAATCAGTTTTACCAAAGCAATGAATATCTGGATTTGACGGCCCGCCAAGACTTGGGTCTAGCGACGCCCGGCGAGCAAGTTTTGGCGGTACCGCAAAGCGTAGCTATGAAATATGTCGACCCCTCCCTGAACACGGCTAATTTTACAGCGCCCACCGCCAGCCCTGCCGATAACCGATCGAAAATCTCCAAAAATCTGGAAGACTGGCGTGACTTTTTACTGGGCCGTAAGCTCTTCAGCGACTAAAAAGAACCTCCTAAGAGGTTCCAAAACTCATCTTGGTAGCCCTGGTTCATTCGAATTGGAGCATCATTATTGCGGAGTTGGCTAGATGGAAAGGCCTGGTGACGGTTGAAGTTTAGCCAGGACAAATTGTTCCTGGCTTTGCGTGTAGCTGACAACAGCGTCCCGGCAAACCATTGTCTTGGCATCCAGTATTTTTGTTTTGATAATCATTAGAGTTGCGGTTGCCGGGTTCATAGTAAATAAACCACCAAACCACTAGTCCCAATAGGATTAATGCGGTCAGTAAAAGTAGGAGAAGTCTTTTGTTGGTTAACGTATGCCTGTTCACAAGCTAAATTATGCATAAAAATAAGCATTCGTCCATAGCGCTTAAGCTTGGCAGCGGGGGCAGAACAGCGGAATTAGTCCTTTATCCGTTCCGGCGTGCTCGGAATAAATTCCTGTGCGCGTCCTCACTCCAACGAACCTGCGACTTTCGCCAGCTATCGCTGTCGAGTCGCAGAACCGAGCCAACTCTCAATACCATGAAAAATACCCGACACAAGGTCGGGCACTTTTCATGGTAGCGGGGGCAGGACTCGAACCTGCGACCTCGTGGTTATGAGCCACGCGAGCTGCCACTGCTCCACCCCGCGATATTACCAGCTAGTATTCTAATCTGTTAATGACTTTTTGTCAATCTGTTAGGTGGTATCAAAAAACTCCCTCGGATGAGGGAGTTTTTAGTTAGCTAAAATTTAGCTTAGCGCTCTTCTTTGGGACGAGCTTGGGCCACGGAAATGCTGCGGCCACCGATCTCAGAACCATTCAGAGCAGTCTCGGCAGCTTTGCCTTCGTCATCGTTTTCGAACTCGACGAAGCCGAAACCTTTGCTGCGGCCGCTGTCGCGGTCACGAACTACAGTTGCGGATGCTACGGCGCCGTGAGCAGCAAAAATTTCTTTGAGCTCATCGTCGGTAGTAGCGAAGGGCAAGCCACCTACAAATACTTTGTACATGTTGCTTATTCAATCCTTGTCTTAACTTACTTAGGAACGACCCCTTACTAGTCTGGCTGCGGTTGAACTTGGATAATCAGCTTTGTGGGCCGCTCGCTCGTTCTCTCTTAGACCAAGAACCGATAAGATCCTAACAGGGGTAGTTAAGCACATTGCAGGAGAAAACACAATCGGATTTTATAGGGGTGTAAAAAAGTTTTGACATTTTAGCATAAGCATGTATAATAGGAACTAAGTTCGATAAAACAAAAAGGGAAAAAACAACATGGCTATCAAGCTGAATTTTGAGCTGCTGCCAACTAGCGACAAGAGGTTGCTGGCAGTTGATGTACTACTGGGCGACTAAACGACTACTGACGAATAAATAATTAGCAAACCGGCTTTTTAGAGCCGGTTTTTGCGTGGCTTCTATCTGTTGCTGTGCTATAATTACCCCTGTTCGCCAGGGTAGCTCAGATGGTTAGAGCGCAGGACTCATAAGCCTGAGGTCGCGAGTTCGATCCTCGCCCCTGGTACCACAATCATGAATAAACTTGGCTATAATCCGGCGGAAAGCCCCCGGACTGCAACCGATAAAGCTTTCCGTATCAGCCTGTACTTAAAGGGTTTGGACGGGCTCTTAGAGTGCCTAGGCGGTATCTTTCTATTGCTTATCAACCCAGACCAGATTAACCGCTGGGCGGCCCGGCTGACCCAGGGTGAACTGTCCGAAGACCCGCACGATTTTATCGCCAATCACATTTTAAGGACCGCCCATCATCTTACGGGTCCCTCCCTAGTTTTCGGGGCTGTTTATTTACTGGCGCACGGTGTCGTTAAGTTGATATTGGTAGTGGAAGTGCTGCGCGATCATCTGTGGGCTTACGTTGGCCTAATTGGTGTAACAACTTTGTTTGTAATTTATCAGTGCTATAGGATAATCGACAAGTTCTCTATTGGCCTGCTTTTGTTGACGCTATTTGACCTGCTAATCATCTATTTAACACAGAATGAATACCGCCGGCAGATTAGTCACCGCCGGGCGGCGGGATAAAGGGGCTAATAAGTGAATATTGAGCTTGAGCCTGGCAAATATATCCTGGCCGTATCCGGCGGCGTGGATTCTATGAGTCTATTGGACTTTCTGGTTAAGCGGGGTCAGACAGATATCGTAGTGGCTCATTTTAATCATAATATCCGCGAGGATTCCGATCTTGATGAACAGTTAGTCCAAAAAGCCGCTACGCAGCTAAAACTACCCCTTGAAATAGGCCGGGGTAATTTGGGGCCCGATGCCGGCGAGGACGAGGCCCGCCAGGCGCGTTACCAATTCCTGAATCAAGTAAAAGAGAAGCATAATGCCCGAGCTATTGTCACGGCTCATCATCAGGATGACTTGATTGAAACCGCATTTTTAAATCTCCTAAGGGGCACATACCGCCGCGGGCTTAGCGCTATCGCGGATTCAGACATCGTCCGACCGCTGCTGGGCATTCCTAAGGCTGAGATTATAAGCTATGCCAAGGCAAATAGACTGGAATGGTGCGAAGATACCACCAACAGCGATACAGATTATGCCAGAAACTACTTGCGTCAGAATATTCTAAAAAATTTAAAGCCGGCTCAAAGGAGAGTCATCATCGGTAATATCGAAAGAGTCGCAAAAATAAATAAAAACATAAATAGAGAAATTGCGACTATATCTCAAACAATCGAAACGAGTGGTCAAATCGACAGGAGTAGCTTTATCGGCTTGCCGCACCGCGTCGCTAATGAGTTAGTTGCAGATTTACTGAGGAACGCCGGATTTAAAGATTTTGACCGTAAAACAGTTGAAAGATTGAGTCTATCGCTTAAAACAGGACGGCCCAACACCGAGCAACCGGTTAAAAACGGGCTAAAACTTAAAATTGGCCGGAAATCAGCCCACTTTATCACCACTGATTAAAACGCCTGATATAATGTTGCTATATGGACGGGAAACAGTTTCGCTTAGGCGGTAAGGGCGGCGGCAAAAAACCACGCCGCAGCTATTTTAAGAACGCCGGTTTTGTAGCGTTGGTTATTCTGTTTGGCATAATCGTCTATGCGGCCTTTAATCAGCCCAGCCAACTAAAGACGGTGCCCTTTTCGCAGGTAGTTAGCCAGGCCAATAGCGGCCAGCTCAAACAGATTGTCGTTAATGGCGATTCTTTGCAAATTACGCCTTTGGGCCAAAGTAAAGCCACCGAGCAATCATATAAAGAGGATGGCTCGAGTATTTATGAACAGGGGCTGAAGCAAGGCAAAGTCGAGCTGGTAAATAAGCCAGCCTCTTCCAGCAATGGTATTTGGCTAGACCTTTTAACGACGGTTGTACCGGTGGTTATTATTGCCGGGTTGCTGATTTTTATGTTTCGCAGCGCCCAAGGCCAAGGCAACCAGGCTCTGAGTTTTGGCAAAAGCCGCGCCCGGCTATACGGCAATGAAAAAGATAAAGTGACCTTTAAAGACGTAGCTGGGAATGCCGAGGTTAAACAGGATCTCGAAGAAGTAGTTGAGTTTTTGAAGTACCCTAAAAAATTTGAAGGTGTGGGGGCCAGAATTCCCAAGGGTGTGCTGCTAATCGGTCCGCCTGGAACGGGCAAAACACTGTTGGCTCGAGCGGTAGCCGGCGAAGCCAACGCGCCGTTTTTCAGCATCAGCGGCTCGGAATTTGTAGAGATGTTTGTCGGCGTGGGCGCCAGTCGTGTGCGGGATTTGTTTAATAAAGCCAAGAAAAATGCCCCGTGCATTATCTTTATAGACGAGATTGACGCTGTTGGCCGCCGTCGCGGCTCTGGAATGGGTGGTGGCCACGACGAACGTGAACAGACTCTCAACCAGATATTAGTAGAGATGGATGGCTTTGAGCAGGGTCAAAATGTGATTGTGTTGGCGGCTACTAACCGTTCTGATGTGCTGGATCCAGCCTTGCTGCGTCCCGGCCGTTTTGACCGCCGAGTTACCATTGATCTGCCGGATCGCAAAGACCGCGAAGCGATCCTAAAAGTCCATTTTGCCGAAAAACCAGTCAGCAAGAGCGTAGACCTGGATAGTCTAGCGGCCAAAAGCGCTGGTTCTTCAGGCGCCGACCTGGCTAACATTGCTAACGAAGCAGCGATTTTGGCCGCTCGCCACAATCGTAAGGTTATTGAGAATGAAGACGTGGTTAGCGCTTTTGAAAAAGTTGCCATCGGCCCGGAGCGCAAAAGTAAAGTGATGAGCGAGAAAGAAAAGGAACTAACCGCCTATCACGAAGCCGGTCACGCGATAGTCGGCCACGTAATGCCCGATAGCGACATGGTCCACAAAGTTACCATCATTCCGCGCGGCCAGACCGGCGGCGTAACTTGGTTTATCCCGCCGGAAGATAAGAGCTACCACAGCATTATTGAATATAAGGACGTATTGGCCCGGATGCTGGGCGGCCGGGTGGCTGAAGAGCTAATTTATGGCTCGGAGAGAGTTACTACCGGCGCCGGATCCGATTTGCAAAAAGCTGCCGAACTAGCCCGCGACATGATCATGAACCAGGGCATGGGTAAAGTCTTGCGTGACCAGGTTTTCCAGGTAGACGAAGGCATGATGCTAGAGCGGTTAGTGCACGAGCGGACTTATTCGGATGAGACCGCTAAAGTAATTGATGACGAGGTAGAGTCACTTATAAAAGAAGCTGCTACTCGGGCGCGAATTGTCATAAAAGCCAACCTGCATAAACTGGAAGATCTCAAGAAGGCTCTGCTAGAAAAAGAGACCGTCGAGGCCAAGGAAGTCATCAAACTATTAGAAGGTTCGCACTTGCCTAAATCTGCCGCGCTGTACTAGCCCTGCCATAACCTACAAAATGTTAGAATGATGGTATGGCGATTGATAGGATAATAAATACGTCTGCTCAGGATGACGAGGTTGATAAGGAGTTGGATAACAGCCTGCGGCCAAAGGATTTTGCTAATTACACCGGTCAGGAAAGACTCAAGCAGAATCTAAAACTGGCGATCGATGCTGCCAAGAAACGTGGTGAGCCAGTTGATCACGTGTTGCTGCACGGGCCACCGGGTTTAGGAAAAACCACTATGGCTACAGTAATAGCCAATGAGATGGGAGCGCAGATTAGAATAACCAGCGGTCCGGCGATTGAACGGGCGGGTGACTTAGCTTCACTGCTGACCAACCTTCAAGACGGCGATATCTTGTTCATTGACGAAATTCATCGCTTGCACCGCTCAATTGAAGAGGTTCTTTATGCGGCCATGGAAGATTTTAAACTAGATATCATGCTAGGCAAAGGTCCTAGCGCCCGCAGCTTACGACTGGATTTACCGAAGTTTACTATCATTGGCGCTACGACTCGTACAGGTTTACTGGCGGCTCCGCTGCGCGACCGCTTTGGTTTGATTCATCGACTGGAGTTTTATACTCCCGAGGAGATAACTAAGATTATTAAACGCGCAGCCAAGATTCTGGATGTAGAAATTGATGATAAGGCTGCAAGTCTCCTGGCTGAACGCTCGCGCCTGACACCACGCATTGCCAACCGCCTGCTCAAGCGAGTACGCGACTACGCTGACGTAAACGGCAATGGGGTGGTCGATGAACCGCTGGCCCACCAAGCGCTGGATCTCTTAGAAGTGGATAAACTGGGATTAGATGCCGCTGATCGGCGATTACTGGAAGTTATTATCGAGCATCACGACGGTGGACCGGTAGGCGTGGAAACGTTGGCGGCCCTGACTTCTGAAGAACGCAGCACCATCGAAGATTTTTATGAGCCTTATCTAATGCAAATCGGCCTGCTGGAACGTACGCCGCGTGGTCGCAAAGTTACGCCACGCGCCTGGAAACACCTGGGTAAGGAAAAAACTTCGAGCAAACCCCAGACTAGCTTGATATAATTCTCAACATGCAGCCTGAAAGTCCTGAGCCCGCGCCGACTCCAACTCCCCCGCCGCCGGAACCGGTTATTGCTGGGCCACCGCGCCTAAGTGCCGACGCCCAAATACTTGAACCTGGCGAACACATCGTAACGGTCTTGCACCGTCACCCGATAGGCATTATCGCTATTTATATCGAAACACTGGTTGGAATAATCGCGGTGATTGCCCTGACGCTGTTTCTTGCGCCAAACTTCCTTGATAATATGTCCGGCCAAACCTACCGTCTATTCTTGGCCTGTGTTGTTTTAGCTATAGCGTTAGCGGCTTTAATTTTATTTGTGGCAACCTATATTTACCGCCAAAGCCGGTTAATTGTAAGCGATAAAAGCCTTATCCAGATTATTCAAAGAGGCCTGTTTATTAGAAAAATTTCGCGGCTTAGTATGTCTAATGTTCAAGACGTGACAGCTGAGCATAGCGGTATACTGCAAACCATACTCGGCTACGGGACACTCACAGTCGAAACAGCCGGGGAAGAAGACAACTTCGTTTTTCCGTATTGTCCGAGCCCGGACACGTATTCCGAACGCATTCTGGAGGCTCGGCAGAAGTATGTCCAGACTTTAGACGCGGTCCAGCGTAACATGCAGGCTGAATAAATACTTAACTTGTTAAGTATTTATTCTTGGAAGGGATTGTTGCGGGCTTGGTCAAAGAGACCCTGGGCTTGGGTGTTGGTCTGCTCAAGCGATTGAATCTGCTGGATTGCGTTTTTATTAATTTTTGGAACGTTGGCTTTTGCCAGGACCAGGGTTTGGGCGCTGTCAGACGGCTCGGCATTGGCGAACTGATTAATCTTCCAAACCACAAAAACATATATCAGTAGGATAACCATTAATGCGGCAAAAACAGCGTGCTGAAGAAGCAGCTGCTGGGCCTTTTTAAGTTTTGGCAGCAGAGTCTTTAGGTTGATGTTAAGATTGGCGTTTTTCATGGCTTGATAAATATATTAATGGATAAAGTAAAAGTAATGGAAGAAACGGCGTTTCCGGTGCTACCGCCCTGCGGCTCGACGGTAACTTGGGTTATCTGGGCCGTTCGCTGATTATCCTCAATACGGTTAAGGAAATCCAGCAACTTGGAGTAGGTTACCTGCTGGCTGGCCGGTACCTGATTGCCGCTTTGCGGGGTAATATTTAGCTGAACGCTATAAAGGCCTTTAACGCCGCTAACCGGCTGGGCTTGGCTGATTAAGCTGGTCGAACTGGCAGTGGCGGCGTTGGCTCCGGAGGAGCCGAGGGTGCTGGCCGGAAAACTGATGCTGCCAATGGTAATACCGGCTTGTTGAGCAATTTGATTAATTTCCAAAACTGCCTGCGCCTGGTCTTTGTCATTGGGGATGACTTCGGCCACGACATTTTTTATGTAGCTGTATTGTTGGAGTTGCTTTTTGGCCTCGCCAAGGCTGGTAAGTTGATAGTCGAGGGCGCTACTTTGCAATTTGAGGTTGACCATTTTTTGGCTCTGGCCAGAAAGCTTTGATAAGCCCAGTACGCAAACCGCTACAAAGACTATAATTTCTAGTCCGATTAAACCAAGAAGAATTAATCTTAAACGCTGGATATTCATTACTGGGCCGCCTTGGCTATGCCGAGAAACTTGGTCTGGGCGCTCTTACTAAACAGGGCTTTAAAGGTAGCATTACAGTTGTAGGTAACATTGCCGCTAGTGCAGTTGATGCTGATAATGTCGACTTTGCTAAAAATACCATTCTTGGGATCGCTGAGGTTAACGCCTATTTGGGCCGCCGAAGCGTAGTCTTTAGCGTTAGCGGCCAAGTCTATTGAACCTTTAACACTGGTTAAGGTCAGAGAATTCAAAACTGTTCCCGGCGGCATAACCTGGCCGATGGCCGACAGCAAATCAGAAAAACGTACTTCGCTGCTCAGCACTTGGTTGACCACCTTGACGTCGCCGCTTAACTCGGCGGAATCTTTTTGTACCTGTGAGAGGTTCTGAGAATTTAGCTGGCTCTGCGAAGTGGCGATATTGTTTTGCAGACTTTTTGACTGTTGGTTAATGTACAGCCAGCCGCCGGCAAGAATAAGTAGCAGGCCGATAATAGCTACGCCCAGACCAGCAAGCCAACTGAATAACGTCGCGTTGAGCTGGCCATAACGTATGGCTTGGCGGCGTTCTGGCGGCAGTAGGTTAATCATTTTATGGTGCTCCCTGGTTCCAGTAATGCTTCGCCAGCTACGGTTGCGTACATTGGTCGTTCATTATCATCCGGTGCCGCTAAGCGGCCAAAATCCACATGACTCCAGGGGTCTAGCATGCGTGTCGGCAGCTTTAGCTCAGTTGATAGATACTGGCTGAGTCCGGGCATCATAGCTCCGCCGCCAAGTATTACAATCCGGTCAATTTTGCGTTTTCCCGGACCACCGTGTTCGTCATAATAGCGGACAATCCTGCGAACCTCACGCAACAAGTTGCTCAAAATAGGCTCCAAAGCATCTTTAATAGCCTCTTGTTTATCACTGACGCCGATACCAAATTGAACCTTGAGTTTATGGGCTTCAGCAACGCTGATTTCCATCTTTTGGCCGATGAGTTCAGTCATATTGTCATTACCGCCGTCGATTGTACTGTTGACGAACATTGTCTTGTCAAAGACCGCCAGGTCTATGGCGGTTGAGCCAAAATCGATTAAAACAGCCGGCTGATTATGGGCTGGATCGGCCAAATCAAAGAAGCGCGCCGAAGCATTCATAGTTGGTTCAAGCGCTACTGGCTCCAAGCCGACGCCTTCTAAAAATTTGATGTGGCTATCGATGATATTTTTAGGTGTAGCCACCATAAGTAAATCAATGCCTTGTTGGTCGCGGCGGGCAATATCAAAATCGATGTATAGATTGGCGGCCGGTACTGGAATATACTGCTCGGCCTCTAGGCGTACGGCTTCGGCAATGTCTTTATCATTCATCGGCGGCAGTTTCATCGGCCGACTGAAGGTCCGGGCGGTTGGCACCGTGCAAGCCACTCGCTTGGTGGTTATCTCGCCAACCAAATGCTCCTCGAATAGATCATGTAGACTGACCGCCAGAAGCTCGTAGTCGACTATCTGGCCATTGTTTATAGCCCGCGAAGGGTATTGGCCAAAACCATAGCCGATTACCCTTGGCGAGCCAGCTAAGGCAGTGTCCAGCTGCATGATTTTAAGATTAGAATGGCCAATATCCAGTCCGAATAAAGGCTGTTCGTGGTAAAAACTTAGCTTGCCCATCCCTTTACCTTTTATATTGTTTATCCTTATCCTAAGAAGTATAACATCTGAAAAACCGGTCGCCTATGGCGACCGGTTTTACTACTAGCTTAGTACTCAACTAGTTAAGGTTTTGCTTGGTGTAGGGAGTATCACCTTCTCGGTTTGCGGTTAGAGTGTAGCCAGTGCAATCAGTTGTATTGTCGTCACAGTTAGCCGGTGTTGGCGCGTAGCCGTAGCAGCCAGAATCCACTGTAGTCTTGTTTTCTAGAACAGCTGCGCCAGAGGCGGTGCAGTTAGTGTTGCTGGACTGCCATTTAGGATCTTGCAGCGCGCTGGGATCAAGACCTTTCATATTGGTTTGCCGGAAAGTCGAATCATTGATATTGGCCGCAGTCGACGCGCCAATAGATGGGTAATTACCATTTTGGGCTTCGTAAGCCTCGATTTGACCTTGTAGCGCGTTGACATCAGTCTCGCGTTTGGTGTTGCGGGCCTTTTCTTGAATGCCGTTGTAAGTAGTAATGACTAGTGTGGCTAAAATACCAATCACCACGATAACGATCAAAAGTTCGACGATTGTAAAACCGCGATTCTTATATTTTTTAAATGAAAGCATCTGTCCCACCCTTCTTAAAATGGTTAGTTTTTGATTTCTTTGTTATTCGAACACGAACGTTCCATGAGCATGATTATAAAGCTAAGCATAAGCATGTCAAGTCTTAGAATTGGCCGTTATCTCTCGAGTGGCGGCAGCTATTTGCTAGCTGGTGCCGATTTGTTTGGATAGGTTGGCTATCGGACCCATTACTGAAGCCGCGATGACGCCTACCAGCGCTCCCAGAATGATAATCATAATCGGCTCGATAATACTGGCTAAGCTATCGATTACTACGTCCACTTCTTCCTCATAAAAATCGGCCACCTTGACCAAGATCTGGTCGATTTTACCGGTCTCTTCGCCGACAATCATCATTTGGCCGACGATTGGCGGGAAGAACCTGGCTTCTAATAATTCCTTCCCCAAGGATTTTCCATTTTTTACTTGGAGGGCGATGTCGGCCAATTCTTTCTGGATAACTTTATTGCCTACAGCCTTGCCGGTGACCTCTAATGCTTCTAGGACGCTGACGCCGGAACCCATCAAAGAGGCAAAAGTCCGCGAAAAGCGCGCCACGGCAATTTTAGCGACAATCGGGCCAAGGATCGGCGCCCGCAGCATGAATTCGTGCCAACGGTAACGGCCCTTTTCGGTATGAATGTAACGACGGAAGAGCCAGACCACAATTGCCACTGCGACGATAATGAATAGTGCGTAATGCTGCATAAAATTACTGAGTTGCAGCAGCACCCGCGAGTATACCGGCAGCTGAGCGTTGGGACCGGCCAAATCCTTAATAATTTTGGCGATTTTGGGCAGAATAAAAATCATGATGCCGAAGAAGGCCAGGACTGTTATAGTCAGAATCACAATCGGGTAGGCCATGGCGGAGTGGATTTTCTTACGGATTGTCTCGTCTTTTTCTACCTGGGTGGCTAGGCGTTTGAGAATCTCATCAAGAATACCGCCGGCCTCGCCCGCCCGGACCATGTTTACATAAACATCACTAAAAACCTCCGGGTGTTTCTCCATAGCGTCTGCCAGTGGCGCGCCGCCGGCGATATCACGGTCAATAGCACCAATGACTTCCTTAAAATGTTTATTTTCGGCCTGGTCGCCCAGGGTGCTGAGTGCTCTGGGAAGTGGCACCCCAGCGCTAACCATAGTCGAGAGCTCGCGGGTGAAGATTACCAGGTCGCGTTTTTTAACTTTGGCCCTACCGATATTGCCCAGGCTGAAGCCTTTCTTGGCTTTAGCCTCCTGGACCTTCAAGGGCTTGACGTTTTGCTGATGCAGGGCGACAATAGCGGCTTCGCGTGAGTCGGCCGCGATACTGCCGGAGATTTGTCTGCCTTCAGTCAGGGTAGTGTAAGTAAATTCAGCCATTTTATTTATCGATCACTGGTCACACGCATGACTTCTTCTAAAGTAGTCTGACCGCGCAGCGCTTTAATAAAACCGTCAGTCTGCATGGTAATCATACCTTCCTGGACGGCCTGGGCCTGAATAACATCACTGGTAGAACTACTGGCAATTAGTTTTTGAATTTGTGGGCTAAGAGCTAACACTTCGTAAATTCCCTCACGACCGCGGAAAGCCGCTGAGCCGGCAGAGCTGTTGACACGCCAAAGCCGGTTGATAGCGTGTTCACTGGTGGATGGGTCACTGACACTGCCAATACTTGCCTCAAGAGCCTGTAGCTCTAGCTCATGGAAACGCGGCATATTGGCTTCGGTGACGCCAAAGACTGACTGGATGCGTTTGAGCATGACGCCATCGGGCTGGTAACTTTCCACACTCTCTGATACCAGTTTGCGCACTAAGCGCTGTCCGACAATTGCCCGAACAGTACTGGCAATTAGAAAAGGCTCGATACCCATATCCAACAGACGGGGCAGGCAGGTGGCGGCATTGTTGGTATGCAGCGTGCTAAAGACCAAATGCCCGGTAAGAGCCGCTTGCATAGCCAGGTTGGCGGTCTCATTGTCACGAATCTCGCCGACCATAATGATGTTAGGATCCTGGCGCAGCAAGGCCCGCAGACCATTGGCGAAAGTCATGCCGGCAATAGGATTAACCTGGACTTGGTTAACGCCGGGGATCTTATATTCTATGGGGTCCTCAACAGTGCTGATATTGACTGATGGTTGGTTGAGCCGGCTAAGGATACTAAATAAGCTAGTGCTTTTTCCGGAGCCGGTTGGTCCGGTGAACAGGATTAAGCCGTGCGGGCGGGTTAAGGCTTGTTCCAAACGGTCCAGGCTGGTTCCCCAAAAGCCTAACTCCTGTAAGTTGCTGGCCTTGGTGGACTCATCTAAAATACGCATTACTACTTTTTCGCCATCGGCTATCGGCAGGGTGCTGACGCGCAGGGCATACTGGCCGCTACCGACTGTGACTTTAAAGCGGCCGTCCTGTGGCGCCCGGCGTTCATCAATTTTTAGGTTGCTAAGGATTTTAATACGGCTGACCAACGCCGCTAAAATTTTCTTTGGTAGCTTATTAGTTTCACGTAACTGGCCGTCCACGCGGTAACGGATAGAGACATAGTCTTCGCGCGGTTCGATATGAATGTCGCTGGCACCTTGCTTGATGGCGTAATCGATGATCAAGTTAACGGTCTGCGCTACCGGGCTATCTTCGCCGACGTCTTCTTCTTTTATTTCTTCTTCAGCTTCATTTTTTTGCTCATTGTCTTCGCTGGCGATAACCTGGGTTAGCTCATTGGTAATGTTGCCGCGGTACTGATCTAAAGCCGCCAAAATATTGCTGCGGGTGGCCAGATAAACCTTGACGTTAGGGCCGAGCTGCTTTTGCAAGAAGTTCAACGCCTGGACGTCATCGGGGTCTTCCATAGCCAGCAACCGGGTGCCGTCTTCTTTGACATCAAAAACTACGGCGTTGTATTGCCGAGCCACGCGCTCCGGTATGAGTTTGAGAAAATCTTTATTAAGGTTGCGCGGAGTAATCTCCACGAATGGCACGTCTATCAGGCCCGAGTAAAAATGCGCTAGTTCCTTTTCGGATAGGGAATTGCTCTCCAGGGCGATATCGCGCAGAGGCTTATTTTCGTTTTTTTGCTGTTCCAGCAGACCCTTAATTTGCTCATCGTTCAATTTATTGTTGCGCTTGAGCAACTCCATAACCAGGCCGTCGTTAATACGCATATGTTTATTGTACCGTAAAAGCGCGGCTGACCAGGGCAATCTTGTTACAATAAACATATGCATTTTAAGAAGCTGCGCGCTAGGGCTGGCGCGCCAGCCGCCCAGCCAGGCTTTACGTTAGTCGAACTGATGGTGAGTTTAATCGTGCTGGCTATCGTTTCTCTTAGCCTAACCGCTTTATTTACAGCTTTGGTAAACAGCGCGGCGGTGGCCAAACAGAAAGCTGTAGCCTCGGCTCTGGCAACGAATCAGATGGAATACCTTAAATCTTTGCCCTACGACAGCTTGGTTGTACAGTCACCAACCACCACAACCCAAACGGTCAACGGCGTGAAATATACTATCAAGACCAACATTGATTATGTTGATGATGCCTATGATGGCTGCGGCAGCTATCCCACCCAAGCTCTTAAACAGACCTACTGCCGTAATTATCCGCCGCCAGCCGGCGCGCCAAATCCTGATCTTAATGCCGGAGACTATAAGATTGCCGACGTGGCAGTTTACAGCCCAGGCGGTAGTCAATTGGCCGAGGTCGATACCGAAATATCCGCGCGCGTAGCTGAAACATCCAGCAATACTGGTGCCCTCTTTGTAACGGTTATTGACAGCAACGGCAATCCTGTTACGGGGGCCACTGTTAATGTAACCAATAGTCATGTTGGTCTGACTCCCAGAACTGATAGCACTGACCAAAACGGCGTAGTTATCTTTTATGATTTACCGGCGGACACCAGCGGTTATGATTATGCGATCACGGCTTCAGACAACGGCTACTCCACGCTGACTACTATCGTGCCGTCCGGCAGCCTACAACCAACCTATTCCAGTCAGAAGATCATTAGCCAGCAGTCCTCAGCAGTAACATTGACTCTCAAACTCCAAGGCCCGGACAGCCTCTTGGTTAAAACCACTGATACCAATGGCAACCCGCTGCCCAACGTCAAAGTTTATATGAAGGGCGGCTATAAAAAATATACGGCTACCTCCGATACTTCTTATTGTTACGATAACTTGAGTTATTCAATATGTAATGGCAGCGGCAATGTTACGGATAATAGGCCCATTACCGATGTAAACGGCCTAGCCGGTGTATCTAACTTAGTGCCTGGTCAATACATTTTTTGCGGCGACATTGGCGGTACCAACTGTATAGTTGGTGGCACCACCACCTGCACCACCACCTGCACCACCACTGGCGGCACTATTTATTACCTGGCCGCAGCATTGCCATATAGCGGCAATAACCCCTTTAACCCTGTGAATATACCGACTTATGATCCCGGCTCGCCGCCGTCAACAACCTTCGCCTATAACAGCCACAATTATTACCAAGAGGTCCGCTTGATGTTGACCACGAATGCCAACTTCCCAAGGGTCGGCTCGGTTTCGCCGTACGACGTTAGTCTAACTGGCGGCACCGTTAGTAACTTCGCGTTCCAGATAACCGGCGTGAACTTGCCCTGCAGCGCCACGGCTTCCAGTTGCAGTACAACGGTGAAACTCAGCCAAGGCTCAAATACCTATACTGCTTCGTGCACCGGCACCGGCGGAACACAGATTAATTGCATCGTTAACCTTAGCTCTGCCGCCGTTGGCAACGCCACACTATCGATATCCGCTAACGGCTTTACACTTAATTTGCCGGATCTACCGCTGTTAGGAGGCGTAAGTGT
>Ga0265337_1000052_pt1 | contig 52251 bp, 46 predicted proteins | sample 42122metaG_FD_192441 | JGI IMG/M metagenome (GOLD analysis project Ga0265337, IMG submission 192441) | Rhizosphere microbial communities from Carex aquatilis grown in University of Washington, Seatle, WA, United States - 4-21-22 metaG | ecosystem: Host-associated > Plants > Roots > Rhizosphere >... | reverse complement strand
TGCCGCCGTCGGGTGCCACGGCGGCGGGCCCGGAGCCGGACGCGTCCGCGGTCACGGTGACGATCGCGCTGACGTCACTACCCCCGGCCGGCAGGTACGGGTTCTGGTCGATGTCTACGTGGAATCCGGGCAGGCCTGTCATCGTGCTCTCCTGTCTACCGCGGGGACTAGAGTATTCGGACCCCGTGCGGTCTCAAATCCACGTCCTTGGCCGGACGCTGTTCGCCATGTCCACCAGTTCGACCCGCCGCTCGGGTACCAGGTTGGCGAGCGCGCGGTAGCCGCGCTCGAGCCCGAAGCGCAGCGCCCGCTCGTTCGGCTCGCAGCCGAGGATAAGCTGGCCGGCGGCCGGCGTCGCGCCGTCCCGGCCGGCGGGCGGCGCCACCGATATCCAGTCGAGCGCGGCCCGCAGGATCTCCACGGCGAGCTGGTGCCTGCGCGGGTCGTTGTCGTCGAGCGACAGCCTGCCGAGGCGGAAGTCGGCCTGGTGAAGGTCGTCCTCGGACCGCCCCGTCCCGCCGGCGACGAGCAGCCGGACGGCCGCGATCTGCGCCGCGGCGTGATGGCTCGAGGTCTCCGGCACCGCGGCGATCGCGGCGATCGCGGCGATGCGCTCGCCGCCGGCCAGGCAGGCGCGGGCCGTGCCGAAGCCGGCGCTGACGTAGGACCGGTCGATGGTCCACACCAGCCCGAAGTAGTACCGCGCCGCGGCCGTGTCCCCGGCCGCCTCGGCGGCGAAGCCGAGCGCCAGCTTGGGCGCGAGCTCACCGGGCAGCTCGTCGTAGACGGCGCTGAACGCCGCCCGCGCCTGGTCCGGCCGGCCGCCGGCCAGCGCGCAGAGCCCGGCGTACCAGGTGGCCCGCCAGTCGGCCTGGCCGGCGGGCAGCTCGGCCAGGCGGGCCCGCGCCTCGTTCGGCTCGCCCGCCGCGATCAGCGCCCGGACGAGCGCCAGCCGGGTCTCCGGTGACCTCGCCACCTCCGGGGGGACGGTGCCGTCGCCCGCGACCGCGCCGCCCAGTGCCTGGGCCTGCGCGGCGGGCGTGAGGCCGGCCTGCGCGGCCAGGTAGCCGGCCGCGGGATCGGAGCCGTCGATGAGCGGGGCCGGCAGCCCGGCGATCACCTCGGCGGTGGCCGGCGCGGGCACGGCGAGGGTGCCGTTGCCGTCCGCGGTCGCCGGGGCCAGGTCGGTGCCGACCGCCCGCAGCTCGGGACTGAACAGGCCGGAGAACGACGGCCGCGGCTGCCCGTCGCCGACCGAGAGCACCTCGCGCAGCACGCCGGTGAGCTGTTCCGCCATCTCGCCCGCCGACTGGAACCTGCGTCCCGGTTCGCGGTGGGTGGCGCGCTGCAACAGCCGCGCGTAGGACGGGTGCTCGATGAGCAGCCGCTCCGACTCGGGCAGGGTGAACCGGTGCTTGCGCTGGAAGTCCGGGAACTCGAAGGTGAGCACGGCCAGGCTCCGGCCGACCGTGTAGAGGTCGGAGCACGGCGACGGGCCGTCGGTCTCGATCTCCGGCGCCTGGTACCCGACCGTTCCGTAGATCGGGCCGTCGCCGTCGATGTACCTGACCCCGCCCATGTCGATGAGCTTGACCTGCTCCTCGAACTGAATGACGTTGTCCGGCTTGAAGTCGCAGTAGACGAGCCCGCGGTCGTGCAGGTAGCCGAGCGCGGGCAGGATCTCGAGCGCGTAAGCGAGCGCGACCTCGAGCGGCACCGCGCCGCCGGGCTGCTGCTGTCGGGCCTCAAGCCGGATCTGCTTCAGCGACTTGCCGCCGACGTACTCCATCACGATGTAGCCGGCCGCCTCGCCGTCGCGCCGGCTTGCGTGCTGCACGAAGTTGTAGATGCGGACGATGTTCGGGTGCTCGACCTGGGCGAGGAACTCCCGCTCGGCGAGGGCGGCGGCCATCGCGTCCGCGTCCCCGGTGTTGAGCAGGCCCTTGAGCACCACCCAGCGGTTGCTGACGTTGCGGTCCTGCGCCAGGTAAATCCAGCCGAGCCCGCCGTGGGCGAGGCAGCCGAGCACCTGGTACTGCCCGGCCACCAGCTCGCCGGGGACCAGCTTGGGACTGAAGGAGTAGCGCTGGCCGCAGTTGGGGCAGAACCCGTCCGTCGCGCCGGGCCGTCCGTCGCGCGACTGGCCGACGGGATTGCCGCAGTTGCCGCAGAACCGGCGGCTCTCGGGGACCCGCGGGTCGGCGAGCACGGCCGTCGCCGGGTCGACCCGGGGAACCGGCGGCACGTTGACGAGTCCGGCGCCGAGCCGGCCGCGGGCGGAGTGGCCGCTTGACGACCGGGAGCCGCGGGTGCCGGCCTGGCTGCCGGTTCCCACGGAACCCGACCAGGCGCCCGTGCCCGCGCTCCCCGAGCTCATGCCGACCGAGCCGGAACCGCCCGAGCCGGCACCGCCCGAGCCGGCACCGCCCGAGCCGGCACCGCCCGAGCCTCCGCTGCCCGCACTGCCTGGCGGGGCGACGGCCGGGCCAGCGCCCGCGAAGCGGATGTTCGCGGCGCCGGGGCCGGGCGCCCAGCCGGGCGGCGGGCTGGGCCGGCCGGGCGGGCGGGCCGGGGGGGCCGGCGCCAGGCCGCAGACGGTGCAGTACCCGTCCTCGATCGTCCCGAGGCACCCGGGGGTCTGGGTGCATGCCACAGCGCTCATTGCCGTCCCTTCGCCAGGATCGCACGCTGGTAGTCCGCCACGGACGCCTCGGCCGCCGGCAGGTCGCACGGTGCCGTCCACAGCAGCTGGTACGCCCGCTCGTAGCGGCCGGCCAGGTCCGCGTCCTCGGCCGCGCCGAGGCGGGCGGCCTTGGCCTTGTAAGCGCGCAGCAGCCCGCGCAGCTCGTCCCGCTGGCCGAGCGCGGCCTCCGCCGCCTGGCGCAGGCCGGCGGTCCGGGCGCCCGACGCGGCCAGGTCCGCCTCGCACCGCTCCAGTTCCGCCGCCAGCCTGCTCCACTGGCCCCGCGCCGCGAGGGCATCCAGGCCGGCCAGCGGCGGCTCGTCGATGTCGGGCGGAGGCAGCGGCAGCGCGCTGACCCGCGCCGCGGCCTCGCGCCACGCGGTGACGGCGTCCTGGCGGTCGGCGCGGGCGCCCGCCACGGCGGTGGTGAGCTCGTTGATGCGGTGCCGGGCCTGCTGCCGCAGCCGGTCGAGTTCGGCGATCCGGGCGGCAAGCGCCGCCGTGCGCTCGCGCAGCTGGTCGGCGGCCGTGGTGTCGGCGCGGCCGCCCTGGGCCGTCCCGCCGGGATCCGGGTGCCACAGGGCGAGCGGGTCGGCGTTCGTGGCGTCGCGCAGCGCCTGGAGGTCGGCGGAGACCGCGCTGACCTCCGCCTCGGCGTCCGCGCCGAGGCCGGCGGCGAGCGGCGCGCAGCGGGCGAGGTCCGCCGTCGCCGCGTCGAGCGGCGGCCCGAGTGCGGCCCAGACCGATTCAACGGCCGAGGTCACCTCGGTTACCTGGGTAAAGAGCCGGCGCATGGCGCCGACGGCGGCGGCCAGGGTGACCGGCGGGCGGGCGATGGCCGCCAGGTCCCGGCGGGCGAGCGGCACCGGGGGCCCCGGCAGCTGGATGCAGGTGCCGTCGAGCAGGTCGCTGAGCTCGGGCAGGTCCTTCCGCGCGGGGCGCTTCGGCCCGGTACCCAGCTCGGCGACCCGGTCGATGACGGCCGAGTAGGTCAGGTAGGTCTCCCACAAGGTGGCGAGCGCCACGGACGCGGTCGCCCAGCGGTCCCGCGTCGTGCCGGACAGCGTCGCGCCCTCAAGCACCTGCTTGGCGAAGCTGCCGTCAAGCTCGAGCAGGTTCGCCTGGACGGCGTCTCGCTCCGCGAGCGCCGCGGCGGCCCGCTCGGCGGCCGCCTGCTCGGTCATCAACGGGACCCCGCGCCGTCCGGCCGCGCCTGCGCGGCCGGCCCGCCAACGCCCGCGCCGACCGCCGCCATTGATCCCGACATTCCGTCCCTGCTCCCGGCCGCAGCGATGCCCGTGTCCTGCCCGTGCCGGCCGCGAGCCAGCAGGCCCGCACCACGACAGGGTTCCTTTTTACCGTAGTACGTCCGCATTTCAAGCAGGCCAAGGCAGATATGCCGCAGCGTCGCCTGGTGCTAACCAGAAGTTCACCATCTGGCCGCGTGAGGGGAAGGGCGGCCGGCGGTCGCGGATGTCAGCCGCCCGAGCTGAACGCGGCGTCAAAGGCCGCCGCCGGCGGGTCGAAGTCGAACTGACGCAGGAACGCGAGCGCCTGCGGCGCGCCCTGCAATCGGTCCATCCCCGCGTCCTCCCACTCCACCGATATCGGGCCGGCGTACCCGATCGAGTTGAGCATGCGGAACACGTCCTCCCACGGCACGGTGCCCCGCCCGGCGGAGACGAAGTCCCAGCCGCGCCGCGGGTCGCCCCACGGCAGGTGCGAGCCGAGGCGGCCGTTACGGCCGTCGAGCCGCTTGCGCGCCTCCTTGCAGTCCACGTGATAGATCCGCTCCCTGAACTCGCCGAGGAAGGCGACCGGGTCGAGGTCCTGCCACACGAAGTGGCTCGGGTCGAAGTTCAGCCCGAACGCGGGCCGCCTGCCGACCGCGTCGAGCGCGCGGTGCGCCGTCCAGAAGTCGTAGGCGATCTCGCTCGGGTGCACCTCGTGGGCGAACCGGACGCCCTCGGCGTCGAACACGTCAAGCACCGGGTTCCAGCGTTCAGCGAAGTCCGCGTAGCCGCGCTCGATCATCGACTCGGGCACCGGGGGGAACATGGCGACCGTGTGCCAGATCGACGAGCCGGTGAAGCCGATCACCGTCCGCACGCCGAAGGCGGCCGCCGCCCGGGCCGTGTCCGCGATCTCGGCCGCGGCGCGGCGGCGCACCCCTTCTGGCTCGCCGTCGCCCCAGATCCTGGCGGGCAAGATGCCCTGGTGCCGTTCGTCGATCGGGTGGTCGCAGACCGCCTGGCCGACCAGGTGCGCGGAGATCGCCCAGCACTTGAGCCCGTACCGGTCGAGGAGCGCGTGCCGCCCGGCCAGGTAGCCGTCCTCGCGCAGCGCCCGGTCGACCTCGAAGTGGTCGCCCCAGCAGGCGATCTCGAGCCCGTCATAGCCCCAGGAGCTCGCCAGCCGGCACACCTCCTCGAACGGCAGGTCCGCCCACTGCCCGGTGAAAAGGGTAAAAGGCCGTGCCATCACTGGACCCCGTTCATTCTGCCGTCCTCCAGCGTCGCGGTGGGTGAAGCAGGTGACGTGGCTTCACGCGACGCTCTCCCATGAGTTGCCTGAGGCGGCGCTGCGCGCCGCCGCGTCGAGCACCCGCTGCACCGCCAGGCCGTCATCGAACGACGGCCGCGGCTGGCCGCCGTCCGCGATCGCCGTCAGCAGGTCGGCCGCCTGGTGGGTGAACGTGTGCTCCCAGCCGAGCACGTGCCCGGGCGGCCACCAGGCGGACAGGTAGGGATGGCGGCCCTCGGTGACCAGGACCCGGCGGAACCCGCCGGTGTCACCGCCGCCGTCGTCGCCCGCCGAGAAGAACTCAAGCTCGTTGAGCCGTTCGAGGTCGAACGCGAGGCTGCCCGCGGAGCCGTTGAGCTCGACGCGCAGCCCGTTCTTGCGGCCGGCGGCGCACCGGGTGACCTCGAAGGAGGCGAGCGCGCCGGAGGCGAGCCGCGCGGCGAACACGACCGCGTCGTCCACCGTCACCGTCCCGGCACCGGATCCGTCCGCGTACGGCCGCCGCGGCGTGAACGTCGCGCTGACCGCGGCTACCCCGGCGACCTCATCCCCGGTGAGGTAACGAGCCAGGTCGACGACGTGCGCGCCGAGGTCGCCGAGCGCACCGGACCCGGCCCGCTCGGCCTGCATCCGCCAGGTCATCGGCGCGTCCGGGTCGGTGAGCCAGTCCTGCAGGTAGACCGCGCGGAAATGGCGCAGGGTGCCGAGGCGTCCCTGCTCGACGAGCCGCCTGGCCAGGGCGAGCGCGGGGACGCGGCGGTAGTTGAAGCCCACCATGGCCCGGGCGCCCGACGGGTAGGCCGCGTCGGCGGCCGCCTTCATCGCCTCGGCCTGCGCCAGCGTGTTGGCGAGCGGCTTCTCGCACAGCACGTGCTTGCCCGCGGCGAGGGCGGCGATCGCGATCGGCGCGTGCATGTCGCCTGGCGCGGAGATGTCGATGAGCTGGACGTCGTCGCGGGCGATCAGCGCCTGCCAGTCCGTCTCGACCGCCGCCCAGCCGAGCCGTTCCGCGGCCGCCTGCGCGGCGGCCTTGTCCCGGCCGCAGATGGCGGCGAGCCGCGGCCGCAGCGGGAGGTCGAAGACGCGGCCTGCCGTCTGCCAGGCGAGCGAGTGGGCCCGGCCCATGAAGGCATAGCCGATCATCCCGACGCCGATGGTGCCCTGACGGTCAGCGCTGGCCTGGAGATCAGTGCTCAGTGACATATGGATCCCATTGTGGATCAAGTGGCGCCGGGGTGTCGAAGCGGGTCTCCACCGGCTCGAAGGCGCCGCTCGCGGCGGACCGTTCGATCGCGGTCATCAGCTCGAGCACGTGCAGCCCCAGCTCACCGGAGGCGCGGTGCGCGGTGCCGGCCCGGATGGCGCGGGCCATGTCGGCGACGCCCATGCCGCGCCCGGCGGTCGCGCCGGCGGCCGGGATCACGGTCCAGTCCGCCTCGCCTGCCCGGCGGACCCGCAGGTCGCCGTCGAAGCGGTTGGGGTCGGGCACCGCGAGGGTCGCCTCGGTGCCGGTGATCTCGACGAACCCCGCCCGGTGCAGCGGCGAGTCCCAGCTGAACAGCAGGGAGGCGGCCTGGCCGCCTTCGTACTCGGCGAGCGCGGCGACGTAGGTGGGGACCGCGACGGCGAACTCCGTGCCCTTGCGGGGCCCGGAGCCGATGACGCGTGACTGGCGCGGCCGCCGCCCGATGGCGGCGACGCGGAGCGCCGGGCCGAACAGCACCGCGAGCACCGACAGGTAGTAGGGCCCGAGGTCGAACAGCGGGCCCGCGCCGGGTGCGAACAGGAACTCCGGGTCCGGGTGCCAGGCCTGTGGCCCCGGGCCCTGCAGCAGGGTGAGCGCGGTGAGCGGTGTCCCGATGGCACCGGAGTCGATCAGCCGCCTGGCGGACTGCAGGCCGGCGCCGAGCACGGTGTCCGGCGCGCAGCCGACGCGCACCCCGGCGGCCCGCGCCGCGGCGAGCAGCGCGCGGCCGCCCGGCACGTCGAGCGTGAGCGGCTTCTCGCTCCACACGTGCCTGCCCGCCGCGATCGCGGCGGCGCTCACCTCGGCGTGGGTGGCGGGCACGGTCAGGTTCACGATGAGCTCGACGCCGGGATGAGCGAGCGCGTCGGCCGGGCGGCCCCACGCCGGGACACCGTAGGCGGCCGCCTGCGCCTTGGCCCGGCCTGCGTCGAGGTCGGCGCAGGCCAGCACCGTCAGGTCGGGGAACGAGGTCAGGTTGCGCAGGTACTGGTTGCTGATGTTGCCGCAGCCGATGACGGCGACGCCGAGCGGCTCGCGGCCTCCTCCCGGCGGCCGGCTCATCGGGCGGGCGTCGCGGTCGCCAGGCCGTGCGCGGTAAGTCACTCGATGCTCATCCGGACGGCGGTGAGCATGTCCGTGGCGCACCGGTCGAGCTCGACCACGTGCCACTCGGCGGCCGTCGCGGCGGCGAGAATGTCCGCGACGGGCATCCGTCCGGCGCCGACCGCGGTCATCGGGTCGTCCTTGGTGACCGGGCCGTCCTTCACGTGCAGGTAGCGCACCCGGTCGCCCAGCCGGCCGAGCAGGGCGGGGACGGCGCCCGGGTCCTGGCTGCCGACCGCCGCCCAGTAGGTGTCGACCTCGAGGATCACGGCCGGGTCCAGCGCGTCCGCGAGTACCTCAAGGCCGGCCCGGCCGTCGACCTGGGCGAACTCGAAGGCGTGGTTGTGGTAGCCGAACCGCAGCCCCGCCTCGGCCGCCCGGGCAGCGGCCTCGTTGAGGTCGCGGGCGAGCGCGGCGACCGCGTCGCGGTCCGCGAAGCGCGCCGCCGGCACCGACGGCACGATCACCGTGCCGGCGCCGACCCGCCGGGCGCCGTCGAGCAGCGCGCCGGCGTCGTCGCCCAGGGCCCGCGCGTGCACGGAGCACACGGCGAGGCCGGCCTCCTCGAGGTCGGCGCGCAGCGCGTCCGGGTCGGTGAGCACGTCATACGGCTCGACGGCGCCGTAGCCGAAGCTCCTGATGGCGGCGAGGACGGCCGCGCGGCCCGGTGCGATCTCGTCTCTTACCGTGTACAACTGCAGGGCAAGCGGGTTGCTAGTCAATTCTTCGCGGCCTTTCGCGCTCTCGGGTAACCGCCTCAACGCACGCTAAAGACGGCATAGAGACGTGTCAATGGGGTGACGTAACACTGGACTGGCCGGCCGGGCTGGTGCCGTGGGCCATGGTTTGCGGCCGGGTGAAACATGCCCTCGTTCCGCATGATTCGTCAGGGCCTGGCGGTGCCCGGTCCCGCCAGGGCCGGCGCCTGCGGCGTGGGGCCGCGGGCGGGGTCGACGAGGCCCGGCGACCGCACCGGGTGCTTGGCGCCGGGTGAGCGGCGGCACGACCACGAGGCCGGGTTCCCTTGTCCCGGTCGGCGGCGTCCCCCTCGGGGCAAGCAAGCCACTGCCCGGTTAAGTGGTAACCATGCGCGCATGGGTGGAAAACCGACCTTCACCCGCCGGTGACGACGATCCGGTGGTGACGACTATCCGGCGGTGGGGACCGTGACGACGGTGGGGGGCTCGCTGGCGGGCAGCGGCGGGAACGGGATGATGACGACCGTGATGTTGTCGAGGCCGCCCGAGTCATTGGCGAACTTGGCGAGGTAGCTGGCGGCGTCGAGCGGCCGGGTCAGCGCGGCGGGCATGGCCATGGAGGCCAGCTCCGCGGCCTCCGGGCGGTAGTTCCACAGCCCGTCGGAGCACAGCAGCAGTACGCCGCGCCCGGCGGGGCTGAACTGCTCGACGTGCGGCTCCGGATCGGGCATGTCGGCGCCGAGCCAGCGGGTGATCACGTGCGCCTGCGGTGAGGCGAGCGCCTCGTCCATGGACGCGAGGCCCGCCGCGACGATCTCCTCGGCGAGCGAGTCATCCCGGCTGACGCGCCGGGACCCGCCGGTGATGTCCATGGTGTCGTTGGGGCCCACGGGGTGCGCCGGGCTCGCGGCGAGCCAGTACGCGCGGCTGTCGCCGAGCCAGGACACCGTGATCTCCCGCTGGGAGACGACCGCGGACACCCACGTCGTGGCCGGCGCGCCGTCGGGGCCCGCGAGCTCCGTGAGCGCCCGCCCGGCGGCCCGGACCGCCACCCGGGACGCCTCGCGCGGGTCGCCGCCCTGCCCCGCGCCCTCGGCGAGCAGCGTGATGCCGGTGTGCACGGCCGTCCAGGAGGCGACGTGCGGGCGGGGGGCGGAGGACACGCCGTCGCAGACGATCGCGACCACCACCGGCCCGTCGTCGTTGTCCGCGACCGCGAAGTGCATCGCGTCCTCGTTGCGCGAGTGCCGCTGGCCGCGGTCGCTCACCCCGGCCACCTGGCCGAGGTCCTCTTCCATATGGTCCCTGTCGGTTTCCATGTGATCCTTGCCCGCCGCGACCCGGCGCCCGCAAGACGGGCAGAATCCGTCCTCAGTCGCGGTAACCGGCTCCGCGGAGTCCGTAGAGCACGCGGCGCACATCCGTGCCCCCGGCGAATCATCCCGCGACGTGGTCATAGCCGAGTCCCCGCTCCTGTCCGCCTGGCGACACTCCGTTTCGCCAGGACATTAGCCTATGTCCGGCGCGGTCAGGACGCCATTTTTTCCTTTTGCTCACGGCTTTCTCGCGCAAGCGTACGGTTACCCCCGCCGGGGACGCGCCCGGGGCTCAGCCCCGGGATCCGGGTCCTGGTCCGGTCAGGGATACGGCAGGCTGATGGCGTCGCCGATACGGTGCACGCGCAGCGCGTTGGTCTTGCCCGGGCTGCCGGGCGGGCTGCCCGCCACGATGACGATCTTGTCGCCGATGGCGCAGCGGTTCATCCCGACCAGAGCCGAGTCGACCGCGTGGACCATGTCGTCGGTGTGGTGCACGGTTGGGGAGATGAACGTCTCGACGCCCCAGGTGAGGGCGAGCTGGCTCCTGATCGCCGGGTCGGTGGTGAACGCCATCAGCGGGATCGGCGAGCGGTACCTGGCGAGGCGGCGCGCGGTCTCGCCGGTCATCGTGAACGCGACCAGGGCCTTGGCCCCGACGATCGCGCCGACCTCGGCGGCGGCGCGGGCGATCGCGCCGCCGGTGGTGGTGGGCATCCGCGACAGGTGGTGCTCCGCCCGCAGCGAGGACTCCTCCGCCGCGGCGACGATCCGGCTCATGGTGGCGACCGTCTCGATCGGGTAGGCGCCGACGCTGGTCTCCGCGGACAGCATGACCGCGTCCGCGCCGGCCGCGATCGCGCCGGCCACGTCGGAGACCTCGGCCCGGGTCGGGCGCGGCGCGCTGATCATCGACTCGAGCATCTGGGTCGCCACGATGACCGGGCGGGCCCGCTCCCTGGCGAGCTTGATGGCCTGCGTCTGGATGGCGGGCACCCGTTCGAGTGGCATCTCGACGCCGAGGTCGCCGCGGGCGACCATGATCCCGTCGAACGCGTCGACGATGTCCGGCAGGACCTCGACCGCCTCCGGCTTCTCGATCTTGGCGATCAGCGGCACGTGGGCGCGGCCCAGGTCGGTCATGATCTTGCGGGCCAGGTGCGCGTCGTCCGGCGAGCGGACGAAGGACATCGCGACGATGTCCACGCCGGTCGCCAGGGCCCAGCGCAGGTCCGCCTCGTCCTTGTCGGTCAGCGCGGGCGCGCTGACATTGACGCCGGGCAGGTTGATGCCCTTGTGGTCGGAGATCTTGCCGCCGACGACCACCCGCAGGTACACCCGGTTGCCGGTGACGCCGGTGACGTCGAGCTGCACGTTGCCGTCGTCGATCAGGATGCGGTCGCCGGCCCGGACGTCCTCGGTGAGGCCCTCGTACGTGGTGGAGGCCTCGTGCTGGTCACCGGGGATGTCCTCGGTGGTGATGACGAACTCGTCGCCGGCGTTGAGCCGGACCGGCCCGCCGGGGAACTCGCCGAGGCGGATCTTGGGCCCCTGCAGGTCAGCGAGGATGCCCACGCTCCGGCCGGTCGCGTCGGAGCCGGCCCGCACCCGGCGGTACGCCTCAAGGTGATCGGCCTGGTGACCGTGGCTCATGTTGAGCCTGGCGACGTCGAGCCCGGCCCCGATCAGCGCGGTGATCTGCTCCTGGCTCGAGGTTGCTGGTCCTAGGGTGCAGACGATTTTCGCTCGCCGGCTCATGGTAAATCCCCTCCCGGTGGTCTATACCACCTTAGCCCATTCCGGGCAGCCCGTGACCGGGGTCACAGAACGTTCACCTCATCGTGGCCGACTGCAGGCCGGCACCGAACGTCGGGGGTATGTCCAGGCCAGAGCGCCGAAATAGCGCGCTGTCAGGGCTCGCGTCCTGGGATTACCTGGCGTACCCGACCGGGGGCGGCTGGGGGGCCGGGCGGCCGACCCAGGTGACGTAGCTGGCCTTCCAGGCGCCGCTCGTGCGCTCGTTCTCCAGGACCGCGTTGACGAAGCGGACGAAGTCCGGGTGCGTGCGGGAGATCGCCAGGCCGTAGGGCTCGTCGGTCAGGTCAGGGCCCACGATCTTGGTGAACGGGTCCTGGGCCATGAGCCCTTCCAGGATCGTGTCGTCGCTGCAGATGGCCGCCACCTGGCCCTGCTGCAGCATGACGAGGCAGTCGGTGATGTACGGGGCCAGGACAAGCTTCGGGTGGGAGGGAGCGCTCTCGATGCTGCCGACCGAGTCCGAGCCCTTCGTGGCGCAGACCGGCTGCCCGCCGAGGTCGTTCAGGCCGTTCGCATGCGAGCTGTCGAGCACGAGCACCCGGCGGTGCGCGTCGAAGTAGACGCTGGAGAAGTCGACCTGCTTCAGCCGGCCGCAGGTGATCGTCATCGTGTGGGCGACGATGTCGACGGTGCCGTTATTGACGTCGGGGATGCGGTCGTCGTCGGTAATCGCCTTGTACTGGATCCTGCCCGCGATGTTGCTGCCGAAGATGGCCCGCGCCACCGCCTGGATCATGTCGATGTCGAACCCTTCGAAGTTCCCGTCGCGCGGGTTGAAGTACTCGAAGTGGTAGGTGTTCGCGTCCACCCCGGCGACGAGGTGGCCGCGTTGCTTAATCGTCGCCACGAACGAGCCGGGAGTCACCTGCGGCGTCCCGGGCAGCGGCGCCAGGCTCGACGCGTAGGGGTTGCAGGTGGCGTCCGTGCTGGCGACCGTGCCCGTGCTCGTGGCCGACGAAGCGGACGCGGCCGGCGTTGGCGTGGCGGCGGCGGTGGCGCTGGCGGCGGGGGCGGGCGCGGCGGGGGCAGCGCAGCCGGCGGCGGCGCTCAGCGCGGCGAGCGCGAGCGCAGCGGCCCGCAGGCGCGGCCTGATCCCGGCCGAGTGCGGCCTGGCGGGCCGGGTCTTGAAGCGGTTCACTCCGCTGGCCTCCCTGGTCAGTGGTACTCGGCGAGGCGGCGGCCCAGGCCCCAGGCGCAGGCGGCCGCCATGATCAGTGCCGCCACGGCGACGCCGGGCGCCAGGCCGGTGTAGGCGCCGGCCGCCGAGTGCGCGGTGGAGTTGAATACGGCCTGGTCGGAGTTGATCGCGGTGGTGAGGTCGCCGGACAGCAGGGTGAACCGCTGGCCGGCATCGCCGTCCGCGGTGCCGAGCACGGACGCGACGGCCGCGACGTGGCCGTTGTTGTCGTCCAGGTTGCGGACCTTGGCATGAGCGGCGAACCAGAGCTGCGCGTCGGTGGTCGCCTTCTCGACCGCGGGCTCCGCCGGGGTTCCCCGTGCCGCCGCGGTTGCGCCGTTCAGCAGCGTGCCCGGCCCGGGCCCGAGGGCATGCTGCTTGCCCGCGTAGTCCGACTGGTAGGTGTCGTCGCCGGTGTCGTCGATCAGGGTGAGGCTCTCGTCGGCGTGCGCCTCCTGCGCCGCGATGCTGACCTGTGCGGCCGCCTGGACCGTGGCGAGCCCGCGGGCCTGGGCGTTAAGCAGGTCGCCGCGTACGCCGGCGAACGCGAGGGAAAGCCATCCGACGGACAGCACCGCGATCGCGCCGGCGGCGAGCAGGCCCACGTTGAACACCCGGTTGGTGCGGCCGCGCAGCCACCGGGCTCCCCCGTACAGCGCGCAGCCCACGACGAGCCCCGCCGCCGCGGTGACGCAGATAAGCGGCAGCCCGGTCGCCTGGGCGCTGGTACCGCTGAGGCTCGCGTTCTCGGTGGCGTACAGGTCCTGGGCATATCCAAGCATGCCGCGTACCTGCGGCGTGCCGCGCATGAGGGCGGAGGCTTCGCGCAGGTAGGCAGCGCCGAGCGGCAGCCCGAGCCGGTTGTCGGCGCGGGCGGTCTCGATCTCGCCGCCGTAGACGGGCAGGTCACGGGCCAGCGTGCTCAGGTCCTGCGCGGCCGCCCCGCTGCCCGCGCCGCCCCGCGCGGTCACGTTCTCGATCGCGCTGCTCGCCGCGGCGATGTCGGCCAGGTAGCGCTGCCTGGTGGCCGCGGGCTCCAGGCCGCCGGTGAGGAACGCCGTCGCGGCGGCGTCGTTGGCGTCGGAAAGCCGCGAGTAGATCTGCTGCGCGTCGAGGCTCAGCGGCTCGCGCACGTTGACCACGCTCGATGCCGCCGCCGCGTAGTGGCTGACGCTGAAGGCGGCGAGGCCGCCCCAGGCCAGGCTCAGCAGGACGAGGCCGCCGAGCAGCAGCCGCAGCCGGCCCGGCGTCGTCGCCAGGTCAAGTCGCCGCTGCCATAGCCGGCCAGGCACCGTCGCGCCCGCCATCCGGCCCGCGCGTACCGCAGCGTGCACCATTTCGCCGCTCCCCAGCCAGAGCCCCCGCGTTCAAGCTCCCATTGTGCAGGCGTTTGCCCGTTATCTGGGAAAATGTCATTCTGTTGTTATCTGAGCTGTCCCGCGGGTCGCCCAGGGCGGGCCGGCGGACGCGGGCGCGGCCGCCGGCCCGGCGAAGGCTCAGGTGAGCGGGCGCGCGGTGGGCGCGATCGCGACCGGGAGGTCGGGCCGGTCGAGTGCGCGCAGGTACTGGTCGACGGAGGCCGCGGCGCTGCGGCCCTCGGCGATCGCCCAGACGATCAGCGACTGGCCGCGGCCCATGTCGCCGGCCACGAACACCCCGGGCACCGACGTCTCGTAGGACGCGGACCTGGCCACGTTGCCGCGGGCGTCGAACGCGACGCCGAGGTCCTCGAGCAGCCCCGGCTTCTCCGCGCCGGTGAAGCCCATCGCCAGGAGCGCCAGGTCGCACGGGATCTCCCGCCGGGTGCCTGGGACCGGCGCGAACCGGCCGCCCTCGAAGGCCACCTCGGTCAGCCGCAGCGCCCGCACCGCCCCGTTCGCGTCGCCAGCGAACTCCTCGGTGGAGACCGCGTAGACGCGCTCGCCGCCCTCCTCGTGGGCGGAGGAGACCCGGTAGATCATCGGGTAGGTCGGCCACGGCTGGCTGACCGCCCGTGCCTTGGGCGGCCGCGGCATGATCTCCAGCTGGGTGACCGACGCCGCGCCCTGGCGGTGCGACGTGCCGAGGCAGTCCGCGCCGGTGTCGCCGCCGCCGATGATCACCACGTGCTTGCCCGCCGCGCTGAGCGGCGAGTCGAGGCCGTGCCGGTTGGCCAGCGGCAGGAACTCCATCGCCTGGTAGATGCCGTTCAGGTCGCGCCCAGGCACCGGCAGGTCGCGGGCGACCCGGGCGCCGCCGGCGAGCACCACGGCGGAGAAGCCCGCGAGCTGTGCCGCGGAGTCGATCGGCGCGCCGGTGACGAACCTGGTTCCCTCCGCCTCCATCTGCGCGAGCCGCCGGTCCAGGTGCCGCTTTTCCATCTTGAACTCGGGGATGCCGTAGCGGAGCAGCCCGCCGACAGCGTCGTCCCGCTCGAAGACGGTCACCTGGTGCCCGGCCCGGGTCAGTTGCTGCGCGGCGGCGAGCCCGGCCGGGCCGGACCCGACGACCGCGACGGTGAACCCCGTGCGGGTGAGCGGCACGACCGGGAGGACGCCGCCGTCCGCCCAGGCCCGGTCGATGATGTCGACCTCGACCTGCTTGATCGTCACCGGGTCCGCGTTGATGCCGAGCACGCACGCGGACTCGCACGGCGCGGGGCACAGCCGCCCGGTGAACTCGGGGAAGTTGTTGGTCGCGTGCAGCCGGTCGGCCGCGGCCGCCCAGTCCGACCGGTAGACCAGGTCGTTCCACTCGGGAATGAGGTTCCCGAGCGGGCAGCCGTTGTGGCAGAACGGGATGCCGCAGTCCATGCAGCGGGCCGCCTGCCGTTCGGTCCGGTCGGCCTGGTGCGGCTCGTACACCTCGCGCCAGTCGCCGATCCGGACGTCGACGGGTCGCCGCCGCGGTGTCTCGCGGGCAGTCTTCAAGAATCCCTTGGGGTCACCCATTGCCTTGTTACACCCTTACCCGTGCGCCGCGGCCATGACGGCCTCGTTGACGTCCCGGCCCTCGCGCTCGGCGGCGGACGCCGCTCGCAGTACCCGCTTGTAGTCCTGCGGCATGACCTTGGTGAACCGGCCCGCCGCCGCGTCCCAGCTGGCGAGCAGCCTGGCGGCCACCGCCGACCCGGTCTCGGCCTGGTGCCTGGCCACCGTCTCCGCGAGGAACTCGATGTCGGCCTCATCCAGCGGGTCGGTGTCGACCATTTCCCTGTTCAGCCGGGCCAGGTTGAGGTCGAGCACGTAGGCGATGCCGCCGGACATGCCGGCCGCGAAGTTCCGCCCGGTCGGCCCGAGGATCACCACCCGGCCGCCGGTCATGTACTCGCAGCCGTGGTCGCCGATGCCCTCGGCGACGGCCAGGGCGCCCGAGTTGCGGACGCAGAACCGCTCGCCCACCAGGCCGCGCAGGAAGATCTCGCCGCCGGTCGCGCCGTAGCCGATCACGTTGCCCGCGACGACCTGGGTCTCCGCGTCGAACGGCGCGTCGGGGGACGGCGCGACGATCAGCCGGCCGCCGGACAGGCCCTTGCCGAGGTAGTCGTTGGCGTCGCCGGTGAGCCGCAGCGTGATGCCGCGCGGCACGAACGCGCCGAACGACTGGCCGGCCGAGCCGGTGAACGACACGCTGATCGTGTCGGCGGGCAGCCCCTCGCCGCCCCAGCGCCTGGTCACCTCGTAGCCGAGCATGGTGCCGACGGTCCGGTTGACGTTGCGGATCGGCAGGTCAAGGCGGACCGGGAGGCCCTCCTCGAGCGCGCCCTCGGCGAGCTGGATGAGCGTGTTGTCAAGCGCCCGGTCAAGGCCGTGGTCCTGCGCGGTCACCTGGTGCAGTACCAGCTTGTCCAGGGGCCCCTCGGCGCTTTCCGGCGCCTTCAGCACCGGGGACAGGTCAAGCCCGGCCGCCTTCCAGTGCGACACCGCGAGCGCGGTGTCGAGCAGGTCGACGCGCCCGACGGCCTCCTCGATCGAGCGCAGGCCCAGGGCGGCGAGGTACTCGCGCACCTCCTCGGCGATGAACTCGAAGAAGTTGACCACGAACTCCGGCTTGCCGTTGAACCGCTTGCGCAGCTCCGGGTTCTGCGTGGCGACGCCGACGGGACAGGTGTCGAGGTGACAGACCCGCATCATGATGCAGCCGGAGACGACGAGCGGCGCCGAGGCGAACCCGAACTCCTCCGCGCCGAGCAGGGCGGCGATGACCACGTCCCGGCCGGTCTTGAGCTGGCCGTCCACCTGCACGACGATCCGGTCGCGCAGCCGGTTGAGCAGCAGCGTCTGCTGGGTCTCCGCGAGGCCGAGCTCCCAGGGCGCGCCCGCGTGCTTGAGCGAGGTCAGCGGGGCAGCGCCGGTGCCGCCGTCGTGCCCGGAGATCAGCACCACGTCGGCGTGCGCCTTGGAGACGCCCGCCGCGACCGTGCCGACGCCGACCTCGGCGACCAGCTTGACGTGGACCCGGGCGGCCGGGTTGGCGTTCTTCAGGTCGTGGATGAGCTGGGCCAGGTCCTCGATCGAATAGATGTCGTGGTGCGGCGGCGGCGAGATCAGGCCGACGCCGGGCGTGGAGTAGCGGGTCTTGGCGATCCACGGGTACACCTTGTGCCCTGGCAGCTGGCCGCCCTCGCCTGGCTTGGCGCCCTGCGCCATCTTGATCTGCAGGTCGTCGGCGTTGACGAGGTACTCGCTCGTCACGCCGAACCGGCCGGAGGCCACCTGCTTGACCGCGGACCGGCGCAGGTCGCCGTTGCGGTCGGGACTGAACCGCTCGGGGTCCTCACCGCCCTCGCCGGTGTTGGAGCGGCCGCCGAGCCGGTTCATCGCGATGGCGAGGGTCTCGTGCGCCTCGGCGGAGATGGACCCGTAGGACATCGCCCCGGTGGCGAACCGCCGCACGACCGACGCGACCGGCTCCACCTCGTCAATCGGGATCGATGAGGAAGCGGCGCTCTCCGCTCCCGCGTCGATCCCCTTGATGCGCAGCAGGCCGCGCAGCGTCTTGAGCTGCGCCGACTGGTCGTCGACCAGCGAGGTGTACTCCTTGAAGATCTCGTAGCGGCGGCTGCGCGTGGCGTGCTGCAGCTTGAACACGGTCTCCGGGTTGAACAGGTGCGGCTCGCCGTCACGGCGCCACTGGTACTCACCGCCAGTCTCCAGCCGCCGGTGGATGAGGCCGGCCGACAAACCCGGCCCGCCCGCGCCTACCCCGGCGACCGCGGCGCGGCGGGCCGCCTCCTGGGCGAGCACGTCGAACCCGACACCGGACAGCCGCGAGGCCGTGCCGGCGAAGCAGGTGCCGATGACGTCCTCGCCAAGGCCGATCGCCTCGAAGATCTGCGCCCCGGTGTAGGACGCGACGGTGGACACGCCCATCTTGGACATGACCTTGAGCACGCCCTTGTTGAGTGCCTTGATCAGGTTCAGCTCCGCCTTGTCCGGGGTGACCGCCTTGTCGTGCGCACCAGGGCCGCCGGCACTGGCGAGCTCACCGCGGGCGGCCAGGTCGCGGACCGTCTCGATCGCCAGGTACGGGCAGACCGCCGCGGCGCCGAACCCGACGAGCAACGCGATGTGATGGCACTCGCGCGCGTCGCCGGACTCGACGATCAGGCCGACCCGGGTCCGGGTCTTCTCCCTGATGAGATGGTGGTGGACCGCGCCGGTGAGCAGCAGCGACGGGATCGGCACCAGCCGGCTGGGAACAGCCGACGACGACTCGCGGTCGGAGAGCACGATCAGCCGGGCACCGTTGAATATCGCCGTGGTCACCTCGGCGCAGATCTCGGCGAGCCGCGTCCGCAGGCCGTCGCCCGGGTTAGCAGCACTGGCCGCCGGGTCGAACCGGCCGTCGACGACGTGGGCGGCGAAGCCGGGCATGTTCCCGTTGTCGTTGATGTGCACCAGCTTGGCGAGGTCCTGCTCGCCGATCACCGGGAACGGCAGCACGACCTGGCGGCACGACGCCGGGCCGGGCTCCAGCAGGTTCTGCTCCGGGCCCGTCGTAGTGCTCAGCGAGGTGACGAGCTCCTCGCGGATCGCGTCCAGCGGCGGGTTGGTGACCTGCGCGAACAGCTGGGTGAAGTAGTCGTAGACCAGCCGCGGGCGGTCCGAGAGCACGGCGACGGGGGTGTCGGTGCCCATCGAGCCGATCGGCTCCGCGCCGGCCCGGGCCATCGGGGAGAGGATGACGCGCAGCTCCTCTTCCGTGTAGCCGAAGGTGCGCTGCCTGGTGAGCAGGTCCGCCGCGGAGGGGACGTGCCGTTCCCGGTCGGGCAGGTCATCCAGGTGCACCTGGCCTGCGTGCAGCCAGTCCTGGTAGGGGTGCTGCACCGCGAGCTCGGCCTTGACCTCCTCGTCCTCGACGATCCGGCCCGCGGCCGTGTCCGCGAGGAAGATCCTGCCCGGCTGGAGGCGCCCCCGGCGCACCACGCGGGCGGGCTCGATGTCGAGCACCCCGACCTCGCTGGCCAAGACCACCAGGCCGTCGGCGGTTACCCAGTACCGGCCGGGGCGCAGCCCGTTACGGTCGAGCACGGCGCCGATCACGGTGCCGTCGGTGAACGCGATCAGCGCGGGCCCGTCCCACGGCTCCATCAGCGCCGCGTGGAACTGGTAGAAGGAGCGGCGCTTGTCGTCCATCTCCTCATGGTTCTCCCACGGCTCGGGGATCATCATGAGCAGCGCGTGCGGCAGCGACCGGCCGCCGAGGTGCAGCAGTTCGAGGCACTCGTCGAACGAGCCGGAGTCCGAGCCGTCCGGGTCGATGATCGGGAACAGCCGCTCGATGCCGCGGCCCGACTTCGACGCCGGGATCAGCGGCGACTCGAGCATCGCCTCGCGGGCGCGCATCCAGTTCCTGTTGCCCTGCACGGTGTTGATCTCGCCGTTGTGCGCGATGTACCGGTACGGGTGCGACCGCGGCCAGGACGGGAACGTGTTGGTGGAGAACCGGGAGTGGACCAGGGCGAGGTTGCTCTCGTACCGCTCGTCGGACAGGTCGGGGAAGAACGGCTCGACCTGCGGCGCGGACAGCATGCCCTTGTAGACGATGGTCCGGCAGGACAGGCTCGCGAAGTAGACCCGGGCCTCGTGCTCGGCCCGCTTGCGCAGGCAGAAGGCGAGGCGGTCGAGCACCAGGCCGCATTCACCGGCGGTGCCCGCCACGAACAGCTGGGCCAGGTGCGGCAGCGCCTCGCGCGCGCCCGGGCCGCAGGCGGCGACATCGACCGGGACATCACGCCAGCCGAGGACGGTCAGCCCCTCGTCGGCGGCGAGGACGGCGACCTCGGCGCAGGCACGCGCGCGTTCCGCCTCGTCAAGCGGCAGGAACGCCAGGCCGGCCGCGTAGCTGCCCGCCTCGGGCAGTTCGAACCCGGTGACCGCGCGGAAGAACGCGTCGGGAACCTGGGTGACGATGCCGGCGCCGTCGCCGGTGTCCGGGTCGGCGCCCGCCGCGCCGCGGTGCTCGAGGTTGCAAAGAACGCGCAAGGCATTGGCCACGACGCCGTGGCCGCCCTTGGCTCGCAGGTCGGCGACGAGGCCGACGCCGCAGGCGTCGTGCTCGAACCGGCGGTCGTAAAGCGAGCCCCGGAAATCCTGCCGTTCCGGCAGGTCGCCGGGACGCAGGGCAACACGGGAAGGACTCGGTCCCTCCGTTGCGGCAGGCACCATCAACACTCCTGTCGTCATATCTCCGCTGTACTGCGCTTGCTGCGGTGGGGACGACGCTGGCCCTGCTGCGGTGTAAGTAAGTTACATCCACATTACATGAGTGGTGAATCCCTTTCCAGAGCCGGCTTGTGAGCATTCTGTAGGGATTTGATGCGCATGTGACGCGTGCCCATTTGGTGGATGACAGCGCCGACGAGCACCGTTGCGTCGTCGGGCACCGCGGGCGCGGAGCCCCAGGGAAGAACTGGTAGGGAAAGCGATACCCAGCCAAAACAGGCCGAAACCGCCAATTTACCTGGCCTGCCGGGCGCCGCGCGACGGCGCCGCGGCGGCGGCCGCCCGGTGCCTTGCGACGGTGTCGCCGGGGTACTCCCGGCAGCGCCGCATAACCGCGCGCCGCGGAAATGCCGGTGCCAATGTGGGGAAATTCTCACCGTGCGCCGCGTGCGGCGTGAGCTGAATCACGGCGCAACGGCAAGCGGCGCGCAGACGCCCGAGGCAGCGTAAGCGCTTCTTGCTGTTATCCGGATCGGGAAGACGGCGAAACGGTTCCAACATGATGGTGGATAGTTCTGCACACCGGAGTGTGCAGAACTATCCACCATCTTCGGCTTGCCTGGCGAGCGCCAACGCTTCTTGCTGTTATCCCCGGCGGACGCCCTGAGCCAGATCGGCGGTGAGATCGCGGACCGCCGCGACCGCCTCGGCCGGGGTGCCGGCCTGGGCGAGGCGGCGGACGAAGGCGGAGCCGACGATCACGCCGTCCGCGAACCCGGCGACCTCCCTGGCTGGGCGCCGGTGGAGACGCCAAGCCCGACGGCGGCCGGCAGGTCCGTGTGCTCGCGGATGCGCGCGACGACGCCGGCCGCGCTCGAGCTCACCGCGTCCCTGGCCCCGGTGATGCCCATCAGGCTGACCGCGTAGACGAAGCCGCGGCACAGCCCGGTGATCGCCGCGACGCGCGTCTGCGGCGAGGACGGCGCGACCAGGAAGACGCGGTCCAGGTCGCGGGCGTCGGACGCGTCGAGCCAGGGCTGCGCCTCCTCAGGGGTCAGGTCCGGGGTGATCAGGCCCGCGCCGCCCGCGCCCGCCAGGTCGCGGGCGAACGCGTCCACGCCGTAGTGGTCGACCGGGTTCCAGTAGGTCATCACCACCGCGGCGGTGCCCGCGTCGGCGATGGCGCTCACCAGGTCGAAGACGTCCGCGATCTTGGTGCCGCCCTTGAGCGCCCGGTAGACGGCGTCGGCGATGACCGGGCCGTCCATCAGCGGGTCGGAGTAGGGCAGGCCGACCTCGATGACGTCGGCGCCCGCCTCGGCCATGGCCAGGGCGGCCCGGATCGCGGTCTGCTTATCGGGGAAGCCGGCCGGCAGGTAGCCGACAAGCGCGGCGCGGTTCTCGGCGGCGGCCTTCTCGAAGGCCACGGCGACGGTACTCATTCTCAGGCTCAATCCTCACACACCGAAGTAGGCGGACGCGGTGGCCACGTCCTTGTCGCCGCGGCCGGACAGGTTGACCAGGATCAGGGCGTCCGGGCCGAGCTCGCGGCCGAGTCGCATGGCGCCGGCCACCGCGTGCGCGGACTCAAGGGCGGGGATGATCCCCTCGGTCTTGCAGAGGGCCGCGAACCCCTCCATCGCCTCGCTGTCGCTCACGCTGCGGTACTCGGCGCGGCCCGCGTCCTTGAGCCAGGAGTGCTCGGGCCCGACACCCGGGTAGTCGAGCCCGGCCGAGATCGAGTGCGTGTCGAGGGTCTGGCCCTCCGTGTCCTGCAGCACGTAGGTGCGCATGCCGTGCAGCACGCCCGGGGTGCCCAGGGTCAGCGTGGCCGCCGACCGCTCGGGGCGGCCGTCGCCGTCGCCGCCGGCCTCGCAGCCGATGAGCCGGACGCCCTCGTCCGGTATGAACGCGTGGAAGATGCCGATCGCGTTGCTGCCGCCGCCGACGCAGGCGACGACGGCGTCCGGCAGCCGCCCGGCGCGGTCGAGCACCTGCTGGCGCGCCTCGATGCCGATGACCCGCTGGAAGTCGCGCACCATCATCGGGAACGGGTGCGGGCCGCCCACGCTGCCGATGCAGTAGTGGGTGTTGTCCACGGTGGTCACCCAGTCGCGGAACGCCTCGTTCATGGCGTCCTTGAGGGTCCTGGTGCCCGCGGTGACCGGCACGACGGTCGCGCCGAGCATCCGCATCCGCGACACGTTCAGCGCCTGGCGGCGGGTGTCTTCCTCGCCCATGTAGACCACGCACTCAAGGCCGAGCAGCGCGCACGCGGTCGCGGTCGCCACGCCGTGCTGGCCGGCGCCGGTCTCGGCGATCACCCGCGTCTTGCCCATCCGCTTGGTGAGCAGCACCTGGCCGAGCACGTTGTTGATCTTGTGGGACCCGGTGTGCGCCAGGTCCTCGCGCTTGAGCAGGACGCGCGCGCCGCCCGCGAACTCGCGGCCGAACCGCTTGGCCTCGCTGAGCAGAGTGGGCCGCGCGGCGTAGTTCTTGAGCAGGTCCGTCAGCTCCGCCGTGAACTCCGGGTCGTTCCGCGCGGCCTCGTACTCCTTGGCGAGCTGCTCGATGGCCGCCATCAGCGACTCGGGTGCGAACAGGCCGCCGTACGCGCCGAAGTGACCGCTGCGGTCAGGAACTGGGCTGATGTCGGGTTCTGCGGGTGCGCTACTCACGCCGCAACCCTACCGTGCGAGCGCCGCGGCGCGGACGGCGCCGCTCTGCGCGCTGTCGCCCTACGGCCGCTCTCCGCGCAGGGCCGGGTGGGACCCGGCGGTCACCAGGTCGGCCACGGCGGCGCGCGGGTCCTTCTCGGTGACCAGGGACTCGCCGACGAGGACCGCGTCGGCGCCGGCCGCGGCGTACGCGAGCAGGTCGTGGGGGCCGCGCACGCCGGACTCGGCGATCTTCACGATGCCCTCGGGGATGCGCGGCGCGAGCCGGGTGAAGATGCTCCGGTCCACCTCGAGCGTGGCCAGGTTGCGCGCGTTCACCCCGATGACCGTGGCTCCCGCGTCGACCGCCCGCTCCACCTCGTCGTCCGCGTGCACCTCGACCAGCGGCAGCAGGCCGATGGACAGCGCCCGCTCCACCAGTGAGACGAGCGCGGACTGCTCGAGCGCCGCGACGATCAGCAGCACCAGGTCCGCGCCGTAGGCCCGGGCCTCCCACAGCTGGTAGGAGCTGACCACGAAGTCCTTGCGGAGCACCGGGATCTGCACGGCCCGCCGGACGGCGGCCAGGTCGTCCAGGGACCCGCCGAACCGCCGCTGCTCGGTGAGCACGCTGATCACCCGCGCGCCGCCCGCCTCGTAGTCGCCGGCGAGCGCGGCCGGGTCGTCGATCGCGGCCATCGAGCCGCGCGACGGGCTGGCGCGCTTCACCTCGGCGATGACGCTGACGCCCTCGGACTTGAGCGCGGCCAGCGCGTCGAGCGGAGACGGAGCCTTCCTGGCCTGGTCCTTCAGATGCTCAATCGAGACGCGCGACTGGCGTTCTGCCAGGTCAGCACGTACTCCTTCGAGGATCTCGTCGAGCACAGTCACCGCGGTTCCGCCGTCTCCTCAAATCGGAAATGTTGCGTCACCGATGCTAGCTGCCTCGCGGGCAGCCTCCCGGCGGCCCCCCGGAAGTTTGCCTTCGCTATGCATTGGTCTTACGTTCACGTGGGGCACGGCGCGCCCCGGTGGCCGCTTCCCGGCCGGCGATCCGGAGTTTACGCGGGCTGGGCGCGCGGCTTTCCCCTGGTCAGCGAGCTGGGCGCGCGGGCGGCGGCGTGTTTTCCGCTGGATCGTCCGCGGTCGGGTCCTCGCCGCCGTTCAGCGACTCCCACATGGTGGCCGCGTCGAGCGGGCGCGGCGATGCGCCCCGCACGTCCGGCGCGTCCGCCCGGTCCGCCGCGTCCCGGGTTCCCGGGGCGTCGTACCTGGCGGACATCACCGGCCAGCCGGGGCCGCGCAGCGCCGTGCCCAGGCCCGCGATGAACACAAGCAGCGCGCCGGCGAGGACGGCGACGTGCCAGGGCGTGCCGGTCATGAACGCCTGCGCGGTCGACCCGGACACGACGAGCGCGCCGCCACCGGTCGAGCCGCTCGTGGTTGACCCGGCCGCGCCGGAGAAGGCCGCGGACCCGGGCGAGGCGACCTTGGACGCGGCCACGTTGATGACGGTCGCGGCGGTGACCGAGGTCATGACGGCCGCGCCGGCGCCGGCGCCGAACAGCGCGAGCAGCACGCCCGCGGCCCGCCGCAGGGCTCCCCTGGTGGCGATGACCGCGGCCAGGCCCGCCAGGGCAGCGAGGGCGAGCGCGCCGGCCAGCGGCACGAGGTCGGTGCCGGACACGTTGACCACCTGCGAGGTAAGCGGCTTGGGCGGGGTGAAGACCGCCTGCGCCCACCGCTGCCTGAGCGCCAGGAGGATGAGCGCGGCCCCGGCGGCCCCGGCCAGCAGGGCGAAGCTGTACTCGCGCCTTGTCTGTCCCGCCCGCCCGCCCGGATGTCCCGCCGGCCCGGCCGGCCGCGCGCCACTCATGCGCGGGCCGCCTCCGGCCTCATCCCGGTCACGCTGTCGAGCACGTCGGCGTCGAAGCAGGTGCGGTCGCCGGTGTGGCAGGCGGCGCCCACCTGGTCAACCTTGACGAGCACCGTGTCACCGTCGCAGTCGAGCGCCACCGACTTGACCCACTGCTGGTGCCCGGAGGTGTCGCCCTTGACCCAGTACTCCTGGCGGCTGCGCGACCAGTAGGTGCACCGGCCCGTGGTGAGAGTGCGGTGCAGCGCCTCGTCGTCCATCCACCCGACCATCAGCACCTCGCCGGTGTCGTACTGCTGCGCGACGGCGGGGACCAGGCCGTCGGCGTCCCGCTTGAGCCGGGACGCGATCTTGGGGTCCAGGTTCGACGGGCGCACTGCCTCTGTCATGGTGGGGCTCCTCATCGGGCTTGCCGCCCCGGTCCGGGGCCACCCTTACAGCCTATGATCTGCCCGCTCCGCCGCGGCAACAGGTTTGCGGCCGGCCTCGCCGGCGAACAGCTGCTGAAACCAACTCTATATGACTACGATGTAGTCGTGGCTAAGAAGGCGCCGACTCCCGTGCGATTCGACATGATGGTGGCCGACCGGCTGCAGGTCTTCGTGTCCGTCAACCACGGCCTGTCGCTGTCGGCGGCCGCCAACATGCTGGTGGACGAAGGACTGCGGATGATGGAACACCCGGGTGTGCTGTTCCGGCCGGGACCAACCGGCCGGCGGGCCGGGCTGGCCGCCGGCCCCGACGTGTGGGAGGTCGTGCGGGCCGTCAGGTCCGCACGGGCCGCCGAGCCCGAACTCGGCGAGCAGGAGCTGCTCGCGATGCTCGCGGAGAACACCGGCGTGCCCGTCCGCATGATCCGCGTGGCCACCGGCTACTGGGCCGCCTACCCGGAGGAGATCGACGCGGAGATCGCCGCCGCGGACGCCGCCGAGGAGAGCGCCGAGCGGGCGTGGCGGCGCGAGCGGGAACTGCTCGGCGGGTGAGCCGTGCCGTCCCGGCTGCTGCTTGACGAAATGTTCCCGCAGGCCATGGCCGACCAGCTGAACGCCAAGGGACACGACGTCCGCGCGGTCGTCGCCGACCCCGAGTTCACCGGCCTGGCCGACGAGCACGTCCTCATCGGCGCCAGCGAGGCGGGCCGCGCGCTGGTCACCGCCAACATCAAGGACTACATGCCGATCGACGCGCGCTACCGCGCGGCCAGCCGGTCCCACGCCGGCCTGATCATGGTGAGCTCCAAGACGTTCCCGCAGAGCAGGGGCTACGTCGTCGCGGTCACCAGCACGCTCGACGCGCTGCTCGCCGCCGACGGCAGCCAGCCCGGCGGTGTGGCCTTCCTGACTCGCTCGACGGGAGCCTGAGCGAGGCGAGCGGCGCTGGATTCTTCCCGGTGCCAGACGGCCCGGGCCGGTCCGCCGCCGGGCCGGACTGGCCGCCGGCTTCGGGCGGGCGCTCGGCCGTCGCCCGTCCGCCCGGGAACCGGCCTACGATGCTCTTGTGACTTATGCGCAGCAGGAGCGGGCGGCGCTTGCCGCGCTGCTCGACGAGACGGGCCCGGACGGGCCGACGCTCTGTGCAGGCTGGCAGACCCGTGACCTGGTGGCGCACCTGGTGCTGCGGGAACGCCGCCCGGACGCCGCCGCCGGGGTGATGGGCGGCCCGCTGGCCGGGCACACCGCGCGGGTGCAGCGGCAGTTCCTTGACCGCTACCCCTACGCCGAACTCGTCACGCTGTTCCGGTCCGGGCCCCCGAAGTTGTCGGTGTTCGCGATCCCCGGCGCGGACGAGGCGACGAACGGCGTGGAGTTCTTCGTGCACCATGAGGACGTGCGGCGCGCGGCCGACGACTGGACGGAGCGGCCGCTCGAGCCGGGCCTGTCGGACATGCTGTGGCGGCGGCTCAAGGGAATGCGCTTGTTCCTCCGCTCGGCGCCAGCCGGCGTGGTGCTCGCCAGAGAGACCCCGCCGTCCGGTGACCAGCCGGGCAAGCTTGACCTGATCGTCGCGAAGAACGCGACGCCGTCGGTGACCGTCACCGGCTCCCCGGCCGAGCTGACCCTGTGGTCGATGGGCCGGGGCCGGGCGGCGCATGTCGCCCTGGACGGACCGGACGAGGCGGTTGCAAAGCTCACCGCCTGGCGGCGCTGACGTTTACCCGCTGGAGGCGGGAAAGCTCATCGCCCGGCGGCGCCTGCGTCTAACGGCAGGACGCCGCTAAGCCCGGGTCGCGGCTAGTAACGGCCGCGGCGGATCTCGCGCCGCCGGGAACCGCTGACCAGCTTGTAGGCGACGTAGCCGCCGCCGCCGATGACCGCCACGAACAGCAGCGCGCCGAGGATGCCGAGGAGCATGTGGACCACGGTGTCCAGGATGAAGAAGACGATGATCCCGCCGATCACAACAGCGCCGATCTTGGCCCAGTTCATAACGAGGCCCCTTTCTCTTCGGACAGCTTCGATAATAGTCGTATTGGCCGCCGGCAGGGCCGGCGGCGAACCAGGTTCAGGGAAGACTCAGGGAAAACCCTGGGCAGACCGTGAACTTCCTTGGTGGGAAGGATGGACATGCAGGCACTAGGTATCGACATCGGCGGTACGGGGATCAAGGGCGCGCCGGTGGACCTAGCTACCGGGAAGCTGCTCGCCGACCGGAAGAAGATCGCCACCCCGTCCCCGTCCACGCCGGACGCCGTCACCGAGGTGGTACGCGAGCTCGTGCAGTCGTTCAGCTGGTCGGGCGTCATCGGGGCCACCTTTCCCGGCGTGGTGGTCGGCGGGACGGTCCGCACCGCGGCGAACGTGGACAAGACGTGGATCGACCGGGACGCCGCCGCGCTGTTCGGCAAGGCGACCGGCACGGGGGTGACCGTGCTCAACGACGCGGACGCGGCCGGGGTCGCCGAGATGACGTTCGGCGCCGGGGTCGGGGTGAAGGGCACGGTGCTGATGCTGACCTTCGGCACCGGGGTCGGGTCCGCGCTGTTCACCGACGGGATCCTGGTGCGGAACACCGAGTTCGGGCATATCGAGGTCCGCGGCAAGGACGCGGAGAAGCGCGCCTCCGAGCACGCCAAGGTCACCCACGACTGGAACTGGAAGGACTGGACCGACCGGGTGTCGGAGTACCTGCAGCACGTGGAGGCGCTGCTGTCCCCCGACCTGATCATCGTCGGGGGCGGCATCAGCAAGGAAGCGGAGAAGTGGGTGCCGCTGCTCAGCGGGATCAGGGCGAAGGTCGTGCCCGCCGCGCTGCAGAACGACGCGGGCATCGTCGGGGCGGCGATGGTGGCCGCGGGCACGGCGGGCGGTGAGTAGGGCCACCCGCAGGGGGCATGACTAGGAGTAACAGCGGCGGCACCAGGGATCGGGCTGGTGCTGCAGTGGTGGTTATCTGACCGGGTAGCCGCAATCCCGCAGCGCCCGCTTGACCTCGCCGACGCGCAGGGTGCCGAAGTGGAAGACGCTGGCGGCGAGCACCGCGTCCGCGCCCGCTTCGACGGCGGGCGCGAAGTGAGCGACCGCGCCCGCGCCGCCGCTGGCGATGACCGGGACCGAGACCGCCTCCCGGACCAGGCGGATGAGCTCCAGGTCGAAGCCTGCCTCGGTGCCGTCCGCGTCCATCGAGTTGAGCAGGATCTCGCCCGCGCCGAGTTCGGTGCCGCGCCTGGCCCAGTCCACGGCGTCGATGCCGGTGCCGGTCCGGCCGCCGTGCGTGGTGACCTCCAAGCCGCTCGGGGTCGGCGGGGTGCCCGGCCTGACCCGCCTGGCGTCCACCGACAGCACCACGCACTGGGCGCCGAACTGCCTGGCGGCCTCGCCGAGCAACTCGGGGCGGGCGATCGCGGCGGTGTTCAGCGACACCTTGTCGGCGCCCGCCCGCAGCAGGGCGTCGATATCGCCGACGGACCGGACGCCGCCGCCGACGGTGAGCGGGATGAACACCTGCTCGGCGGTGCGCCGGACGACGTCGTACATGGTCTGCCGGCCGCCGCTCGAGGCGGTGATGTCGAGGAAGGTCAGTTCGTCGGCGCCCTCCGCGTCGTACCGGGCGGCGAGTTCCACCGGGTCGCCGGCGTCGCGCAGGTTCTCGAAGTTCACCCCCTTGACCACCCGGCCGGCGTCTACGTCGAGGCAGGGGATGACGCGGACGGCGACGCTCACTGGGCGGCCCCCCGCACGGCCGCGAGCGCCTCTTCCAGGGTGAACGCCCCGGCGTACAGCGCCTTGCCGACGATGGCGCCCTCGACGCCGAGCGCGGTGAGGCCGGCCAGGGCGCGCAGGTCGTCCAGGCTGGACACTCCGCCGCTGGCGACGACCGGGGCCTTCGTCCGTGAGCACACGTCGCGGTACAAGTCCAGGTTGGGGCCCTTGAGCATGCCGTCCTTGAGCACGTCGGTGATCACGTAGCGGGCGCAGCCGGCGGCGTCGAGGCGGCTGAGCGCCTCGTAGAGGTCGCCGCCCTCCCGCGTCCAGCCGCGGGCCGCGAGGGTTCGGCCGCGCACGTCGAGGCCGATGGCGATCTTGTCGCCGTGCCTGGCGATAACCTCGTGGACCCAGCCGGGGTTCTCCATGGCGGCGGTGCCGATGTTGACCCGGGCGCAGCCCGTGGACAGGGCGCGCTCGAGCGAGGCGTCGTCGCGGATGCCGCCGGACATCTCGACCTTGATGTCGAGCTTGCCGGTGACCTGGGCGAGCAGTTCGGCGTTGCTCCCCCGGCCGAAGGCCGCGTCCAGGTCGACCAGGTGCAGCCACTCGGCGCCCGCGGACTGCCAGGCGAGGGCGGCATCCAGCGGGTCGCCGTAGGACGTCTCCGACCCGGCGGCGCCTTGCACGAGCCGGACCGCCTGTCCTCCGGCGACGTCAACGGCGGGCAGCAAAACCAGTGAGGTCATGGTGTCTCCAGGGATATCAAAGGGTCGCCAGCCAGTTGGACAGGACGACCGCGCCGGCGTCACTGGATTTTTCCGGGTGGAACTGGGTCGCCGACACCAGGCCCTGCTCGACGGCCGCGGCGAACGGCTCGCCGTGCTCGGTGACCGTGATCTTCGCGCCCGCCTCCAGCAGCGGCGCGGCGTCGCGCATGCGCAGGGCGTAGGAGTGCACGAAGTAGAACCTGGTGCCGTCCGGGATGCCGTTGAACAGGACCGAGCCGGCCGGGGGGGCGACGGTGTTCCAGCCCATGTGCGGCAGCACCGGGGCGTCGAGGCGCTCGACGGTGCCCGGGAAGACGCCGCAGCCCTCGGTGCGCTGGCCGTGCTCCACGCCGGCGGCGAACAGCACCTGCATGCCGACGCAGATGCCGAGGACGGGGCGGCCCGCCTCGACCCGCGCCGCGATCACCTTCTCCCCGCCGATCCGCCGGATGCCGGCCATGCAGGCGGCGAACGCGCCGACGCCGGGAACGACCAGGCCGTCGCAGTTGAGCGCGGCGTCGAGGTCGGGAGTCACCGTGACGGTGGCGCCGGCGCGGGCGAGGGCCCGCTCGGCGGAGCGGAGGTTCCCAGACCCGTAGTCGAGGACCACGACTTCAGCGCTCACAGTGCATCCTTCCGCGTGCTGCAGATGTCAAAGGACGCCCTTGGTCGACGGGACGCCCGGGGACCTGGGGTCGAGCGCCGCGGCCGCGCGCAGGGCGCGGGCCACGGCCTTGAACTGCGCCTCGACGATGTGATGCGGGTTACGCCCGTGCAGCACGTGGACGTGCAGGCAGATGCCGGCCGAGTGCGCCAGGGACTCCCAGATGTGCCTGGTGAGCGTGGTGTCGTAGGTCCCGATCATCGGCGACATGCCGTCTGGCTCGGCGTGCACCACGTAGGGGCGGCCGGACAGGTCGACGGCGGCGCGGACCAGGGTCTCGTCCAACGGGACGAGGGCGTCGCCGAACCGCTGGATGCCGGACTTGTCGCCGAGCGCCTCCTTGAGCGCCTGGCCGAGCGCGATCGAGGTGTCCTCGACCGTGTGGTGCGCGTCGATCTCGGTGTCGCCCTTGGCGCGGACGGTGAGGCCGAGGCAGCCGTGCTTGCCGAGCTGGTTGAGCATGTGGTCGAAGAAGGGGACGCCGGTCTCCACGGCGACCGGGCCGGGGCCGTCAAGGTCGACCTCCACGAGCAGCGCCGTCTCCTTGGTCTCGCGGACCACGCGGCCGGTGCGAGTGCCCGGGAGGCCGGGACGTCCAGGAGGGGCGGGAGGGCCGGGAAGAGAAGAGGTCATAGGGAGCATTCCTCCGTCAGGGCTTGCTTGAATGCGTCATTCTCCGCGGGGGTGCCGACGGTGACGCGGAGCCAGCCCTTGGGGCCGGTGTTGCGGATGAGGACGCCGCGGTCGAGCAGGCCCTGCCAGACGGCGTCCCGGTCGGGGAAGACGCCGAACAGGATGAAGTTGGCGTCGCTGTCGGCGACGGTCAGGCCGCGGCCTCTGAGCCAGCCGACCAGGTCGTCGCGGTCGCGGCGGAGCGCGCCGACGGTCGCGAGCGGCTCGTCCCGGTGGGCGAGCGCGGCACGGGCGACGGCCTGGGTGACCGTGGACAGGTGATAAGGCAGCCGCACCAGGAGCAGGGCGTCAACCACGGCCGGGTCGGCGGCGAGGTAGCCGAGCCGGGTGCCCGCGGCGGCGAACGCCTTCGACATGGTGCGGCACACCACGAGCCGCGGCCTGCCGGGCAGCAGGGTGAGCGCGCTCGGTGTGCCCGCACGGGCGAACTCGATGTACGCCTCGTCGACGACGACCAGGCCGGGCGCCGCGTCGTACACCTCCTCGACGAGCGCTCGTGGTACCGAGGTGCCCGTCGGGTTGTTCGGCGAGGTGACGAACACGATGTCTGGCCTGGTGTCGCGCACCTGCGCGGCGGCGGTGGACAGGCCGTAGCCCGCGTCGCGGCTGCCCTCGGTCCACGCGGTGCCGGTGACCTGGGAGATCAGCGGGTGCATCGAGTAGGACGGCTCGAAGCCGAGCGCGGTACGGCCCGGGCCGCCGAACGCCTGGAGCAGCTGCTGTATGACCTCGTTGGAGCCGTTCGCGGCCCACACCTGCCGTGCGGTAAGGCCGTGGCCGAGGTAGTCGGCGAGGTCCTTGCGCAAGTCGGTGGCGTCCCGGTCGGGGTAGCGGTTGAGCGTGCCGGCGACGGCGGCGACCGCGCCGGCGATCGCCCGCTGCAGGCGCTGGCTCGGCGGGTACGGGTTCTCGTTGGTGTTCAGCTGGACAGGGACGTCAAGCTGCGGGGCGCCGTAGGGGTGCAGGTGCCGCAGGTCGGGCCGGAGCAGGCCGCGGATCTCGTCGGGTGCCGTCACCGGCCCGCTTCTCCCTCGGGCACGCGGACGCGGACCGCGGCCACGTGCGCGGCGAGGTCCTCGGCGCCGCCGAGTGCGTCGACGCGGGGCGCCACGGCGGCGAGCGAGTCACGGTCGCACTCGATGACGTTGACCACCTTGAGGTACGGGTACACCGACAGCCCGCTGGTGTGCCTGGCGGTGCCGCCCGTGGGGAGCACGTGGTTGGAGCCGGCCAGGTAGTCGCCCAGGGAGACCGGGCTGTACGGGCCGACGAAGATCGCGCCGGCGTTGCGGATCGCGCTCGCGACCTTGGCGGCGTCGTCGGTCTGCACCTCCAGGTGCTCCGGCGCCCAGGCATCGGACACCGCGCGGGCGGCGGAAAGGTCGTCGACGAGCACGTAGCCGGCGTTGTTGCCGAGCGCGGTGACGACGCGCTCGCGGTGCCTGGTCAGCGGCACCTGGCGGGCCAGCTCCGCGTCGACCCTGGCCGGGGTCCCGGGGTCGGTCGTGATGAGCAGGCAGGCGGCGAGCTCGTCGTGCTCGGCCTGGCCGATCAGGTCGGCGGCGAGGTAGACCGGGTCGGCGGTGTGGTCGGCGATGATGCCGATCTCGGTCGGGCCGTTCTCGCCGTCGATCCCGACGGTGCCCTGCAGCACGCGCTTGGCCGCGGCGACGTAGACATTGCCCGGGCCGGTGATCACGTCGACCGGGGCGCACTCCTGCGTGCCGTAGGCGAACATGGCCAGGGCCTGCGCGCCGCCGACCGCGTGCACCTCGGTGATGCCGAGCAGCGCGCAGGCGGCGAGGACCGCCGGGTGCGGCAGGCCGCCGAACTCCCGCTGCGGCGGCGAGGCGACCGCGATCGACCCCACGCCCGCCGCCTGGGCCGGCACCACGTTCATCACCACGGACGACGGGTAGGCGACCAGGCCACCGGGGACGTAGACGCCGGCCCGCTCGACGGGGATGAACCTAGTTGAGACGGTCAGCCCCTCGGCGGGCACGCTGTCCTTGCGGTCCGGCAGCTGCGCCTCGTGGACCACGCGGGCGCGCCTCGCGGCCTCCTCGAGCGCGTCGCGGACCCCGGGGTCGAGGGTGGCGAGGGCATGGCTGATGGCTTCTTCGGACACCCGGGTGTGCTCGAGGTGGACGCCGTCGAAACGGAGCGTGTACTCCCGGACCGCCGCGCCGCCGCGGACGCGCACGTCCTCGGTGATGGGCTTGACCAGGTCCACGGCACGGTCGACGTCGAGCGCGGCGCGCGGCAGCACGCCGTCAAGTTCCCGCCGGGTGAGGGTGGACGCGTCGCGCCCGCGCAGGTCAATGAGGGTAGTGACGGGGCTTGCCCCGCTGTCCGAAGTCACCTGCCTAGTCTACGAACGTCGCCGGCGGCTCGCAGATCCGTCCGCATGCTGGACGCCCGCCGCCGACGACGGGCACCGACGGCGCTTCTTGCTGTTATCCTGCCGCCAGGCGCCTTTTCAGCCCCAGACGCGGTCGGATGCGATCTTGGCGCCTTCGACGAGGGCGGCGAACTTGGCCCACACGACCTCGGGGTGAGTGCGCCTGATGTGCGACGTCTGGGCGAAGCCGCAGTCCGCGCCGCCGATGACGTTCTCGCGGCCGAGGATCCTGGCGAAGCGCTCAAGCCGCTGGGCGACCAGGCGCGGGTGCTCAACCGTGGTCGTGTGGTGGGTGATGACCCCGGGGATGAGGATCTTCCCGTCGGGGAACCGCGTCCGCTCCCAGACCTCCCACTCCCACTCGTGCCGCGGGTTCGCCGCCTCGATGGAGTACGCGCCGGCGTTCACCTGCAAGATCAGGTCAACGAGGGCTTCCAGCGGCGCGTCCGCGACGTGCGGGACGTGCCAGCTGCCAAAGCAGACGTGATAGCGGACCCGGTCCGCGGGGATCCCGGCGAGCGCGTGGTTCAGCGCGTCCACCCGCAGCTGCGCCCAGCGCCGGTAGGCGCCTTCGCCCTGCTCGGCGAGGTGGTCGTACATGTTGGCGAGCACGGCGTCGTCCACCTGGAGGATGAACCCGGCCTGGTGGATGGCGAGGTACTCCTGGCGCAGCGCCTCGGCGAGGGCGTAGACGTACTCTTCCTCGGTCGCGTAGTACTCGTTCACCCCGTTGTACGCCATGCTGGCTGGCGCGACGCTGGTGAAGAATGCCTCCTGGCCCTCCCGCCCGGCCAGCGCGGCCTTGAGGTTGGCCAGGTCGCGGGCGATCGCGTCGCCGCCGGTGTACTTGACCGGCCCGACGCACGCCTGCGCGGGCGCGCCCGTGAGCGCGAACGGCATCTCCGGGTTGTCGGTGAAGAAGTCCCTGAACCGCTCCCGGTCCCGGCCCAGCCAGTGCAGCGGGACCAGCTGGTCCGGGCGGACCTCGAAGCCGGACACCCGGCCGATCGCGTACGCCGCCCAGCTCGACTTGCCGAACTCGCCGTCGTTCACGACGCTGATCCCGGTGTCCGCCTGCCTGGCGACCACGCCGGCGACCGCCGCCGCCAGCTCGCGCTCATAGGCGGCGCGCGTGTCCGCGTCCGCATCCGGTGCCGGCTCATCGACAAGGGCACCCGGCCGGATCAGGCTGCCGGTGTGGGTGGTCAGGAAGCCATGTTCGCTGCGATGCACGGTGTGCCGCTCCTTTGCCTACCGCGCGGGCGCGCTAGCTCGCGACCCGGACATGTCATTAACATCACGCGAACCGTGTTGCCCGCAAGGTCCCCTGTGTTTCCCGCTAGATCCCGGCGTCCCGGTTAGGGCTATGACGACGGCAAGGGGGGCGGCCGGCTGATTCATTCCCGTGTGGCCCGGGTTAGCGCGACGGCGACGCCCGGGGAGTGGGCTGATTGCCGGCCGGGGTGGGTTGGCCCGTGGCTGGCTGGCCCGAGACGGTGGCGGTGGGCTGATCCGAGGGGGCGGTGGCGAGCTGGCCCGAGGGGGCGGTGGTGGGCGAGGCGGCGGGGACCTTTCCTGTCGCTCCGGCAGCGGACGGCGTCACAGTCGGGGTCGGGGTGGCGGTCGCGATGGGGACTGGCGTGGCCGGCTTGGCGGTGGCAGTCGCGATGGGGACTGGCGTGGCCGGCTTGTCGGTGGCGGTCGTGACGAGGACCCGCGGGCCGTGCGGTGCGGGCCGGACGGGGCTCACCGGCGCGGCGGGCGCCGGCGGCGAGGTCGCCAGGTCAGCGAGCCCCGTCCCCGTGCCCGTGAGCAGGGCGAGCGCGCACAGGGTCCCCGCGACGGCGGCGACCCGGCGGCGCCTGCGCAGCCGCCGGCCGCGGTCCATGATCAGCATGACGTCGACCGCGCCGCCGGGATCGTTTCCCGCGCGCAGCGCCTCGCGCAGGATCTCGGTGTCCAGCCCGGTCACGGCCGCTCCCCTCCGATCGGCAACGGCCCCACCGGCTGCGACACTGCCTCGTCGCCCGCGCGGACGCGGAGCTTGGCCAGCGCGCGGGAGCTGGTGGACTTGACGGTGCCGACGGTGATGCCCAGGTCCCTGGCGACCGCCGCCTCTGGCAGGTCGAAGAGGTAGCGCATGACGATCACGGCGCGCTCCTTCACGGTGAGCGTGGCGAGTGCCCCGGTCAGCCACTGGCGGAGCGCCACCTCATCGGCCGGGTCGGGGCTGTGCCGGCGGTCGGGGAGCTCGCCGGCCGGGTACTCACGGAGCCGGCGGCGCCAGCGGTCGGTGACATGGTTGACCAGGACCTTGCGCGCGTAGGCGTAGGCGTCGTCGCGGCGGACCCTGGACCAGGCGGCGTAGGTGCGGACCAGCGCCGTCTGTGCGGCGTCCTCCGCGACGTGCCGGTCACCGGTGAGCAGGTACGCGGCATGCCGCAGCCCCCCGTAGCTCGCCCGCGCGAATTCGGCGAAGTCCTCGTCTGCCCCTGTCATTCCGTCCTTTCCGCTGGCCGCCCGGGTCTCGCGGATCGCGGGCGGCCGCCATCGCCCGGTCGCACTGCTACCGGGCGACGCCGGGCACCTGACCTGCCCCGCTTGTCCATATACGGACGGACGGGGAGAAAGGTTGCTGCCCGCCGGGCACAACTTTCGCCGCGCCCCGGCGTATTTCCCGGTGTTCGTGTCTTTACCGGAACTACCTCGAGGAGCATGCAGGTGCGGTCACACAACAAGTCGGCGCGGGCGGCAGCGGGCTGGACGCTCGGGATCGCCGCGGGCCTGGCCCTGGCGGGGTGCTCGGCGTCGGCGTCCGGCTCCGGTTCTGCGGCGTCCGCCCCGGCAAGCTCCGCGAGCACCGGGCCAAGCCAGCCGACCGCGCTCGCGGCGAGCGGAACGCCCAGCGGTGCGGTAACGGCGACCGCGGGCACCGTCGCGCCGACGGCGGCGGGCAGCGGGCGGCGGGCCTCGGCCCCGGTGGCCAGCCCGGCCGGGGCCGCGCCGACGGCGGTGCCGACCTCGGCTCCCTGCCGGGCCACGCCGGTGCCGGCGCCGACGGGCGGTAAGGCCACGCCGGAGCCGAGCCCGGCCGGCCCGGCCGGGTGCGACTCGCTGGCCGCGGTCGCGCCGGGCGTCACCGCGGCGGTCCCGTCGCCCGCGAAGACGGAGGCGCCCACGCCGGTTCCGTCGCCAACCACGGCCAGTGCGGCGCCGACGGCGAGCCCCTCGCGTCCCCGGTAGCCGGCCGGGGAGAGACCGTGCCCCGGTGGCGGCGACCCGCGCACGTTCTGGATCACTTTCCGCATCGATAGCCCAGCATATGTATTGCGGTCGTGTTCGGGCTCCTCTGTGATGGTAGGACCGCATCTACCTCAGGGGGCCGATGATCATGCCGAGCGGACCAGACGACCTGCACTCGGAAGAACGCATGGCGCTGTGGCGGCGCGCACGGCACGCGGCGGTGTGCGAGCGGACCGCGAGCGGCGGCGAGGGCGCAATCGGGCAGCCCGGCGTGCTCGAGGGCCCCGGATTCCTGTACCGCCCGCTCCAGATCCTGGTCGAGACCGGGATCATGCAGACGTCACCGGTGGAAAGCGAGCTGGTGAACCGCTACGGCGGACAGCGCGACGACGAGCTCAGCGGCAGTCTCCATGAGGCTGGAATTCCCATCGACGTGTTCACCATGCCCCCGGAGGTGTACATCCCCGGGCTCGTCGCGCGGTTGCGGGAACGTCCTTACGGCGAATGGGACGCGCCCGCGGCCAACGTCAGCCCGAACCATGTCTTCTGCGGGGAACCAGCCGGCTACACCGGCGGCCCCTACGGTGAGCCGACCAGCCAGGACCCGATCGACGAGAAGAAGTTCGGTGAGCCGACGGCGGGGGCGCCACAGATCGCCGTCCTCGACACCGGCTACGACACGCAGATCCAGACCCTGCCGCACCGCGGCCTTGAGCCGCGGGTCGGCTACCAGCCTGGCCCCGGCTCGCCCGAGACCATCATGGACGGCCAGTACCTCGCGCAGGAGGCCGGGCACGGCACGTTCATCGACGGCATCATCATGCAAGTGGCCCCGCAGGTGAGCATCAACCAGGTCCAGGTGCTCACCCCGGACGGGGTCACCGATGACACCACCCTGGCGCACGCGATTGCCGGGCTGGCGAACAGTGCGCCGGTCATCAATCTCTCGCTTGGCGGTTACACCTACGGGGACACCCCGCCGCCAGCCACGAGCGCCGCCATCGCCGCGCTCCCCGACACCGTGGTGGTGGTCGCGGCGGCGGGCAACAACCAGTCGTCCGAGCTGTTCTGGCCGGCGGCGTGCAAGACCGTGGTGGCGGTCGGGGCCCTCGACACGACCCAGAGCCCGCCGCAGGTGGCGGGCTTCAGCAACTACGGCTCCTGGGTCGACCTCTACGCGCCGGGTGTGACCGTTTACAGCACCTACCTGCGGGCGAACTGGCTGCTGCCGAATGACACGCCGCCGGCCCGGTCGATGGACGGCTGGGCGACCTGGAGCGGCACATCGTTCGCGGCGCCGCAGGTCGCGGCCGCGATCGCGAACATGCTGCTGACGTCGGGCGGAACCGCGCGCCAGGCGGCGCACTCGGTGCTCACCCAGGCGCATTGGCTGCCCGTGACCACGCTGCGGGGCATCACCGGGGTGTACACCTACATCCCGGTGCCCGGCGTGATCTACCCCGCGTGACGGCGTTACCCGCCGTACCCGAGGCAGACCAGGGTCGCCGCGGCCAGCCGCGCCAGCGGGCCGTCCGCGGCGGCCGCCGCCGTCACCTCCGCCAGGGCCGCCGCCGGCGTGGCGCCCTCGCCGACCCGCCGGTGCCAGCCGTGCGCTAGCCGCGCGCTGACCCCATCGGGCAGCGGCAGCAGCGGGGCGATCACGGCGCTGGCGCCGACCGCGAGCAGTGCCGCGGCGAGCCCGGTCATCTCATCACCCGGCCCGGCCGTGGACAGCGCCGAGTCGCAGGCGGCCAGCATGATGGTCCGCGGCGCGCTGCCCAGGCGCTCCAGGTCATACACGGTCAGCGGCCCGTCGGCGAGCAGCAGCGAGGAGAACAGCGGGTTGTCCGCGCGGAAGCTGCCGTGCGCGGCCACGTGGGCGACGTCCGCCCCGTCCAGCGCCCGCAGCGCCGCGCTCACCGTCGCCTCGCGCCCGGTGAGCACCTGCGCGCCGGGATAGACCGCCGACAGTGCCTCGATCTCGTCGGCGGCACCCTCCAGGCCGGGGCCCGCCACCAGGACGACGCGCCGTCCCGCGCGCGGCGCGGGCTCCCGCGGCAAGGCCTCCGCCTGCCCCCGTGTCGCCCGCCCCGGTGTCGCCTGCCCCGGTGCCACCCGCGTCCTCGCCGCCAGCCAGCTCGCGGCCGACGGCGCGACCGTCACCGGGCGGCCGGCGCAGCCCGGCAGCATCGGCCAGGGCAGCGACCTCAGGCTGCCCGGCGGCACCAGGACAAGCGGGCACCCGCCGGGCAGCGGGGCGAGCGGTGCGAGCAGCGCGTCATCGAGCCGGCCGGCCGCGTGCGCGGTCAGGTCGGCGGCGGCGCGCAGCGAGGCGGCGGACCCGTGGCCGGTCAGCAGGCGGCGCCAGGCGAATCGCAGCGCATCGAGTTCCGCGGCGACCGGGTTCGCCGGGCCAAGCGCCCGCAGCGCCGGGCGCCCGGCCCCGATGATCACCGCGTACAGGTCGCCGTCGCTCTCGACGTACTCAACGAGCACGCGGCCGGCGAGGGCAGTGGTGAGGCGCGTTACGGTCGCGGCGTCCGGGTCCCGACCCGGGTGCCCGCCCGCCTCGGCCTGCTCCCCTGGTGCCTGCTCCCCCGGTGCGTGCCGCAGGCGCTGCCGCAGCTGCTCCTCGAGGGCGTGCTGGCGGCGGCTGAGCGCCTGGACGGGCGCGCCGCTGAGCCTGGCATTCTCCGCCTCGTCCGCCGCGAGGCGGAGCGCGGTCCGCAGTTCCGCCAGTCTCTCGTCCGCTGGCGGAAGCACCGGCCGGATCCGTAGTGCCGCGGCGCGGTACCGTTCCGCGGAGCAGAGCACCCGCTCGGCGTCGCCTTCCTCGACGGCCAGCGCCACGCCGAGCGCCGCGAGTTCCGCTACCTGGCCGGCGACGAGCACCCGGAGCTCGGTGGCGCCGAGCATCGCCCGCTGCTGGTCGGCCGCCGCGAGCCCGGCCGAGACCGCCGCATAGGCGCCGCGCCGGTCACCGCTCTGCACGCGCAGCAGGGCCAGGGCATGCCAGGCGCGCGCGCGCCGCTCGAGCTGGGCGGCCCGCCTGGCCCGGGCCGCCGCCCGCAGCTCAGCCGTGGCGAGGTCGAGGCGCCCCAGGTCGGTGGCGATCCGCGCGATCAGCAGGCGGATGTCAAGTGCCTCGGTTCCCCATCCGGTGGCTTCCAGCCGCCGCGCCGCCTCCCGCGCCAGCCGCAGCAGCCTCGGCGAGCGCTCGCCGCCCGCCCAGGCGGCGTGCACCTCCACGTACAGCGCCGCCGCCGCCCAGCTGGGGCGGTGCTGGCGGGTGAAGCCGCGCCGCGCGGCGGCGGCGCTGGCGCCCGCCGGGCCCGGCTCTCCCGCGGACAGCTGTGCCCGGGCGAGCAGCAGCTGGACTTCCGCGAGATCCGCCGCCTGCCCGCCCTGCGACAGCTCCGCGACCGCCGGGGCTATCGACTGCAGTGCCTCGTCGGCGAGGCCGGCGGACAGCAGCACCCCGCCCTTTTCCGTCAGCAGCGACGCAATGGGCCGGTCGGCCTTGCGGAACGCCTCGATGGCGCTGTCGAACGCGGCGAGCGACGCGGGGATGTCGCCGCGCTTCCCCTCGATGATGCCGAGGTTCCACCGCGCGCTCGCCCGCGACCATGGCAGGTCAAGGACCGCGAAGAGCTCGTCGGCCCTGGTGTTGTCGGCCTTGGCCCGGCGCGGGTCTCCCCGGTAGGCGTGCAGTATGGCCCGGTTGTTCCGCAGCCGGGCCTCCCAGAGCCGGTCGTGATGGCGCCGCAGCGCGGGAAGCGCGGTCGCGTAGACCGCGAGCGCGTCGTCGAGATGGCCGGAGCGCTGCAGGACGAGGCCGCGCTGTGCGAGCGCCCGCGCGCGGTCCAGACCGCGCATGGTCCCGACCGCCGCTTCGGCGTCCCGCAGTGCCGCGCCAGTCCTGCCCTGCGACAGCAGCACGAAGGCCCGGCTCATCCTGGCCCGCGCGGCAACCTGGGGCAGTCCGGCCGCGGTCGCGACGCGGACGGCCGCGTGCAGCGCGGTCAGCGCGCCGTTGAGGTCACCGAGCTCGTGTGCCGCCAGGCCGAGCGCACGGTGCGCCGTCGACTGCGCGCCTCGGTCACCGTGGCGGCGCGCGAGTTCAACCGCCCGCGCCGCCTGGGCGGCCGCGCGGGCCGGGTCGGCGGGCACCAGGTCGAGTGCCGCCCCCGCCGCCTCGGCGGCGGTCTGCGTCTCGGTCCCGGCGTGCTGCGGCACGGCGGTTCCCCCTTCTGTTCCTGGACCTCGGTTCCCTAGACCGCGGTCCAGCTGGTCAGCAACGTGCTCCCGTCGGCCAGCGAGCAGCGGAGCCGGAACGGCCCGGCCGGCAGGTCGCCGACCGAGAACCGTCCGTGGTCGTCCACCGGCACGTCGACCGCCCTGGCGCCCGCCACCTGGACCTGCAGGAGCGCCGTGACGGCGCCGACGAGCTGGCCGATAACGTCACGGCGAGCGCCGCGCGCGGTGACCTCGCACTCGATCACGGTGTCGGCGGCCTCGAAGGACAGCATCCGCGCGCCTAGGCCCCTGACGGCGGTGGCGGACGCGCCTACGGCGGAGTCGCGGACCAGCTCGGCGACGCGGGCGTCGATCTCGCGCAGGCCGAACGCGGCGCGCGCGGTCGTGATCAGCGCCTCGGGCACCGGGTCGGCCTCGGCCGCGACCCGGCGCAGGTCCGCGAGGAGCTGGTCGTCGGCCGCGTCGGGCCGCTGGCCGTCACTGGGCTGCTGATCGGTCACGGTGGTCTCCGGTCCTGTTCAGGCGGATACCCTGCTCACGCGGTATCCGCCGTCTGTTCGGTGCTTTACATAAGTGCGCGCAGCTTGTCGAGGCATCGCCCCTTGGTCGGGCCGATGCTGCCGACCTTCATGCCGAGCGCGGCGGCGACATCGACGTACGCGGGTGGCGGGTCCGCCATCAGGACGCGGAGCAGTCGCTGGCAGGGCTCGTCGAGCCGGGCCAGTGCCCGCCACAGCTCGGCGGCGCGCTCGTCCCGCAGCAGCGCCGCGTCGGGTGCCGGGCCGTCGTCGGGGATATCTGGCAGTTCGGCGGACGACTCGGCGTGCCGGTCGGTGCGCCGCATCAGGTGGATGCACTCACGGCGGGCCGTCGTCGCGAGCCAGCCAGAGACCCGCTCCGGGTCCGCGATCTTGTCCATGTGCTCGACCAGTCGCAGCCACGTTGTCTGCACCACGTCGGCGGCGTCGGCGGTACTAAGCCGGTGGGAGCGCGCGATGGACCACAGCAGGCTGGTGTGCCGCTGCACCAGGGCATCCCACGCGCCCTGGTCTCCGGCGGCCGCGGCCTTAAGCAGCTCCCCGTTACTCCCGTCCACGAGCAATGATTGGCGCATTCGTGACGCTTCGTCAATGCATTTGCGCGCACGGGAGCGGCGATGCCGGGCGGCGGCCGCGCTCCCGTGGCACTTCAGGCGTTGCCTGGAGGGGACGGGCACGTCACACCAGGGTGAACGGCTCGCTCTGCAGGATCGACACGACCTGGTCGTTCACGCTCACCAGCGACGCCACGTACTGCAGGACGTGGCCGGCGTACGGGTTGGGGTTGGGCACGTTGACCGTGAAGCTCTGCTGGGTGTCGTAGTCGTCCGGCCCGTTCTTGTTCCACAGCGGCACAGTGAAGGACTGGGCTGGGATCACCGGGTTGAGGTTCGCGGCGGCCGTCATGGCCGTCAGGTCCATCGCCGTGACGGTCAGCGTGTACGGCGCGGCGGAGTTACCGATCACGTTGCCCGCGTTGCCTTCGATGACGACGTCGAAGGTCGCCGTGGCGGCCTGCCCGGGCGCCGGGGCGTTGGGGGCGTTGTCCTGGATCGTGCTGCCGTGCTGTGCGGTCAGGACCTCGATGAGCTGTGCGTCGTTTGCGTTCACTGGAGTCTTTCCCTGTCCCGGGTATCCGCGGCGGGATTGCCGCTCACTGGGATGAGGCGGCCAGGCCTGGCGCAGATACACGGCCGGCCCGGTGCCGCCGCCGGCCGCCGCTCGCGGGCCGCGGCGCTATTCGGGAGCAGGGCTATCCGGGGGCGGGGCCTCGGGGGCGGGGCTATTCGGGGCGGGGCGGGTGCCCCACTCGGCGATCAGCAGCACGAGGGCGGTGAGCAGCGGCCACAGGGCCAGGGCGCTTTTCGCCCCGAGGGCGAGCGAGGCGGGAAACAGCGTGCCTGCCGGGCTCGACCCGATCTCCCGGTTAAAGGCGGACAGGCCGACCTGCCCGCCGGCCCACATCATGGTCAACCCGCCGGCCACCGCCCCGAGGATAAGCGCCAGCGCGACCGAGGCCCGGGCCGCCCCGTCGCGCGGGGCGACGGCAAGCCGGTAGCCGAGCAGCCCGGTGAGCAGGCCGGCGACCACGGCGATCGCGCTGAACCAGGCGTCCGCCCCGAAGAAAGCGCGGGTCTCCGTATTGACTATCTCCGCGGTGCCCGCGCTGACCTCCGCAAGCAGCACCCGGGGGGCGACCTCGCCCCAGATCAGGCCGCCGAGCAGGCCGAGCGCCGCGCTGCCGGCGAGCAGCGCCACGGACCAGATGACGGACGAGCGGGCGGTCGGGCGGGCATCGGGCGGGACGGGCAAACCCGGCACCTCAGGCCGCTCTGGCACCATAGCCATCCCCGACATCACCTCTCGCCTCCTCCCGTGATCGTACGCGGGAACCGGACCGTACACGCCGCGCAAGTCCTCGCCGTGGCCCGTTTGAGAGCCGACCCTGCGGGCAGTCGACAGCGGCAAGCCGACGTACCGGAGGACACAATGTCTGCTGGCACCATTATCGTGATCGTTGTCGTCTTGGTGCTCCTGGCCGTGGTGGCGGCCGTCGTGAGCATGCGGATCGGCCGCAGGACAACCGAGCGGTCCGTCCACGGCGCGGAGTACGACCGGCTGGCCGGCGAGATCGGCCCGCGCAAGGCTCAGGCGGAGTTCGCTAAGCGCCGCCAGCGCGTCGACGGGCTGGGCATCAAGTCGCTCAGCGACGAGCGGCGAGCCGCCTACACCGGGCAGTGGGATATCGCTCAGGAGCAGTTCGTCGACAACCCGGCGCAGTCGGTGCGCGCGGCGGCGGCGATGATCGCCGCCGTCACGGCCGACCGCGGGTACGAGGTCAGCGACCATGAGCAGCTCCTGACGGATCTCTCCGTCTACCACGGGCGTTATCTCGACGGCTACCGGCAGGCGCGCACCACCGCCGCGCGGGCCGGCCAGGCCAGCACCGAGGCACTGCGGCGGGCGCTGATCAGCTACCGGGTCCTCTTCTTCGACCTGCTCGGACCGGCCGGCGCCGCCGGGCAGGATCGTGGCCAGACTCCGCCGGAGCTCGCGCCGGCGACGGCCAAGGTGCCCGGCCAGCGGCCGTGGCAGCAGGTCACCCAGGGGCGGCACCCGAAGACCAGGCGCCAGGAAGACGCCGACGACGTGCCAGTCGCCCGGTCCTGACGGCCACCCGGCCGTGATGGCCAGCGCGGCCACAGCGGCGGGCCAGCCCGATGAGGCAGGCGCGGCACGTACCGCGCGATGAGAAATGACATGCCCGTGCAGTGAGAGAGGACAGGGCGATGAGCCTGCTGCGGAACTTTTCACCCGGTGGCGGCCAACCGGACGATGACGACGAGCAGCCGACCTCGGCAGCGCAGCCGACCTCGGCAGAAGACCCGGACGAGACCGCCCCGCGGGGCGGCGGCCAGGCGCCCGGCGCCGCCCGGTACGCCTTCGCCGCCCCGGCGGCCGGCACCGCTTCCGGCGCCGACCCGGCGCCCGTCACGGTGGTACCTTCCGAGGTCGTTAACGAGCCCGGTCTCGCGGAGGAGACAGGACCAGAGCCCGCTTCCGATGCGTCCGCTGCCGAGGTGACGCCGCCTGCCCTGGAGACCTCTGCTCCTGGCGCGACGCCAGCGCCTGACTTCGAGGCGCCCGCGCCGGTGACGACGCCGGTGCCTACCTTCCAGCCGAGGCAGGCGCCTTTCCCGTCGCCCAGGACGACGGGCGAGGACGGGCCGGCCGCCCAGGCGGCGCCCGTGACGGAGCCGGACTTCGCCGCCCCGCTATTGAGCGGCACGGCGGAGCTGCGCGCCCGGTGGCAGCGGGCACAGGGCGATTTCGTCGACGACCCGCAGGCGGCGGTCAGTGCCGCCGACGACCTCGTCGGGCAGACGGCGGAGGCGCTGGTGGACGCGGTCCGCCAGCGCCAGCGGCAGCTGCGCACGGCGTGGGAGCGCGGCCCGGCGGACGGCTCGCCGGCGGCGGCGGCGGACGGGCGGACGCCTACCGCGATGGCGCCGGGCGCACCGGACACCGAGCAGCTGCGGCTGATGATGCAGCGCTACCGGGCGCTGTTCAACGAGCTCACCCGGCCCTCGTAGCCATCGCGTTCTCCCGACCGGTTCGGCGGGCCGCGCTAGGCCGTCAGCTCGCGCCTCGGCCAGGAGCGACGCGACTGCGCTGACGTCGGCCAGGCGGGTTCCTGGAGGGCTTAGCGGCGGCCACCGTGTGGTGGCGGAAGACCGCGACGGGTTCACGCGAACCTGTCGGCCGGCTGAGTGTCGGCGAGCGAACGGCGGCGCGGTTACATGCGGTCGAACGGCTCGGGGTAGGCGAACTCGCCGCGGAGCGCCGGGTCGTAAACGGTGAGGGTGCGAACCTGGAAGTGCTCTGCCCACTCGGGGCGCTGCGGCGTGATGCCGTAATCACTCGCCAGGCAGAAGCCGAACCTCGGGTAATAGCTGGTCGAGCCGAGCAGCACGACCATGGGCTCGCCGAGGGCGTCGGCGGCGCCGAGCACCGCGTGCATCAGCGCCTGGCCGACGCCGCTGCGCTGGCGGTCCGGGCGCACCGACAGCGGCCCGAGGGCGAGCACCGCGGACGTGGCGACGGTTCCCCTGGTGCACAGCACGTGCCCGGCGAGGTCGCCGTCCGGGTCGACGGCGACGAGTGAGAGCTCGGGGATCCACGCAGGGCTGGCGCGCAGCCAGTCGACCAGGGGCGCTTCCACCGGGACGTCCTCCCCCGGCCTGGCGAACGCCGCGGCCGTGACCGCGCGGATCGACACCTCGTCCCCCGCCAGTTCCCGTCGCACGAGCATGCCGGCACGATGCCAGGGCGGGGCTGAGCTCGCAACTGGATTTCGCTGAGTGCGGGAGGGTTCGGCCACGCCACAGGGCTGTGTTGGGACAGGCTAATGATGTTGCAGATGGTGACTGGTGGGGTAGCGGGACGGGCGGAGCACGCCTGCGTTCTGGATGATCCTTGGGTCAGCTGGCAATGCAGGAAGGGCCGAGGAGCTGCTTGAGGTCGGCGTGGAGGGCGGGGCTGGCGGTGACGCGGAGCTTGTCGTCGAGGCGGAGCACCCTGGTCTTCTGGCTGCTGCGCAGGCGGAGGTGCACCTCCGTGGTGCCCGGGTGGGTGCGCAGGACCTCACGGAGCTGCTCGACGACCGGTACGGTGCAGCGGTTCTCCGCGAGGGACAGGACGAAAGGGGCGGTACCGTCGGCGGCGGTGGCCAGGTCGGGGATGGTCATGTCCATCGCGATGAGCTTGGGCACGTCCTCGCGGCGGTCGACCTTGCCTTTGACGATCACGATCGCGTCGTCGGCGATCGCGGTCGCGTAGAGCTGGTAGCTGTTGGGGAAGAACAGCACCTCGATCGCGCCGCCGAGGTCCTCGAGGGTGGCGGCGGCCCACGCGTCGCCCTTCTTGGTGACCTTGCGGGTGACGCCGGACAGGATGCCGCCGATCTTGACGATCTGGCCGTCACCCCGGCCACGCTGCGGCACCGCGGCCACCGGAGCGGCCGGGCGGTCCTCGTCCCCGTCGTCCTCGTCCTCCTCCGCGGCGCCCATCAGCTCGGCGACGGAGATGTCGGTGTCCTTCGCGATGACATGCTCGATGCCGAGCAGCGGGTGGTCGGAGACGTACAGGCCGAGCATCTCCCGCTCGAAGTTCAGCCGGGTCTTCTTGTCCCACTCGGCGTCCGGTATCGCCACCTCGAAGGCGGCCTCGGCCTCCACGTCGCCGCCGAACAGGGAGTCCTGGCCGATCGCCTCGTTGCGCTTGATGTCGATGACCGAGTCGACCGCCTGCTCGTGGATGAGCGCCAGGCCCTTGCGCGGGTGGCTGAAGGAGTCGAACGCGCCCGCCTTGATCAGCGACTCGATGACGCGCTTGTTGCACACGACGGCGGGGACCTTGCGCAGGAAGTCCGCGAACGAGGTGAACTCGCCCTTGGACTTGCGGGTCGCGACGATCGCGTCGACGACGTTCACGCCGACGTTGCGGATCGCGGCCAGGCCGAACCGCACGTCCTCGCCGACGGCGGTGAACGTGGCGACCGACGCGTTGACGTCCGGCGGCAGCACCTTGACGCCCATGCGCCGGCTCTCCGACAGGTACAGCGCGGACTTGTCCTTGTCGTCGCCGACGGAGGTGAGCACGGCGGCCATGTACTCGGCGGGGTAGTTCGCCTTGAGGTAGGCGGTCCAGTAGGACACCAGGCCGTAGGCGGCGGAGTGCGCCTTGTTGAAGGCGTAGCCGGCGAACGGGACGAGGACGTCCCACACCGCCTGGATGGCCTTGTCGGAGTAGCCCCGCTCCTTGCAGCCCGCGTGGAACGGCTTGAACTCCTTGTCCAGGATCTCCTTCTTCTTCTTGCCCATGGCCCGGCGCAGCAGGTCGGCCTGTCCCAGGGTGTAGCCGGCCAGGATCTGCGCGGCGCGCTGCACCTGCTCCTGGTAGACGATCAAGCCGTAGGTGGGCTCGAGGATCTCCTTGAGCGGCTCTTCGAGCTCGGGGTGGATCGGGGTGATGTCCTGCTGCTTGTTCTTGCGCAGCGCGTAGTTGGTATGGCTGTTGACGCCCATCGGGCCCGGCCGGTACAGGGCGCCGAGCGCCGAGATGTCCTCGAAGTTGTCCGGCTTCATCTGGCGCAGCAGGGTCCGGTAGCCGCTGGAGTCGAACTGGAACACGCCGAGCGTGTCGCCGCGGGTCAGCAGGTCGTAGGTGGGCTTGTCGTCCAGCGTGAGGCTGAGCAGGTCGATCTTGATGCCCCGGTTCGCCTCGATGGCCTTCACCGCGTCGGCCATGATCGTCAGGTTGCGCAGGCCGAGGAAGTCCATCTTGAGCAGCCCGAGGTCCTCGCAGGTCGGGTAGTCGAACTGCGTGATGACCGCGCCGTCCTGGTGCCGCGTCCACACCGGGATGTGGTCGGTGAGCGGCTCGGCGGACATGATCACGCCGGCGGCGTGCACGCCGGGCTGGCGGATCAGGCCCTCGATGCCCTGGGCCGTGTCGATGATCTGCTTGACCTCGGCCTCGGTGTTGTACAGGTTGCGGAGGTCGCCCGCCTCACCGTAGCGGGGGTACTCCTCGTCGAAGATGCCCTTGAGCGGGATGTCCTTGCCCATCACTGCCGGGGGGAACGCCTTGGTGATGCGGTCGCCGAGGGCGTAGGGGAAGCCGAGGACCCGGGTGGAGTCCTTGATGGCGGCCTTCGCCTTGATCGTCCCGTAGGTGATGATCTGGGCGACCTTGTCCGAGCCAAACTTCTGCGTGACGTAGCGGATGACATCGGCGCGGCCGCGCTCGTCGAAGTCGATGTCGATGTCCGGCATCGAGATCCGCTCCGGGTTCAGGAACCGCTCGAAGATCAGGCCGTGCACCAGCGGGTCGAGGTCGGTGATGCCCATCGCATAGGCGACGATGCTGCCCGCCGCGGAGCCGCGGCCCGGGCCGACCGCCACGCCGTTGCTCTTCGCCCAGTTGATGAAGTCGGCGACCACCAGGAAGTAGGCGGGAAAGCCCATCTGACAGATGATCGAGATCTCGTACTCGGCCTGCTTGCGGCGGGTGTCGTCGATCCCGTCCGGGTACCGCTTCGCCATGCCCTTCCAGACCTCGTCGGCGAACAGCGCGTCCTCGGACTCGAAGCCCTCAGGGATCGGGAAGCGGGGCATCAGGTTGACGAACTCGAACATGCCGGCCGTGTCGACCCGGTCGGCGACAAGCAGCTGGGAGTTGCGGCAGCCCTCGCGCCAGATGTCGTCGGTGCGGACCGCGTACATCTCAGCCGGCGACTTGATGTAGTAGCCGGTGCCGTCGAACTTGAACCGGTCCTCGTCGGCGAGGGTCTTGCCGGTCTGGATGCACAGCAGGAGCTCCTGCGCCTGGGCGTCAGACTCCTTGCTGTAGTGGGAGTCGTTGGTGACCAGCGGCGGGATGCCGAGCTTCTTGCCGATCTCAAGCAGGCCCGTCCGGACCCGGCGCTCGATGTCCAGGCCGTGGTCCATCAGCTCGAGGAAGTAGTTCTCCTTGCCGAAGATGTCCTGGTACTCGGCGGCGGCCCGGAGCGCCTCCGCCTCCTGGCCCAGGCGCAGCCGCGTCTGCAGTTCCCCGCTCGGGCAGCCGGTGGAGGCCATCAGGCCGGCTGAGTGCTCGGCGATGATCTCCTTGTCCATCCGGGCCCACTTGGTCAGCCAGCCCTCGGCGTAGGAGCGGCTAGTGAGCTTGAAGAGGTTATGCAGGCCCTCGTTGTTCCTGGCCCAGATCGTTTTGTGCAGGTAGGAGCCGGACGCGGAGACGTCGTCTTGCTTCTGGTGCGGCTGGCCCCACAGGACGCGGTTCTTGTTACCCCGGTGCTCGGGCGCCACGTACGCCTCGATGCCGATGACCGGGGTGACCCCGGCCTCCTTGGCCTGCCGGTGGAACTCGGCCGCGCCGAACATGTTGCCGTGGTCGGTCATCGCCACGTGCGTCATGCCCTGCGCCGTGACCTCCTTGAACAGCTCCTTGAGCCGGGCGGCGCCGTCAAGCATCGAGTACTCGGTGTGCACGTGCAGGTGGGCGTAGGGGGTCTCAGCCATGCGCGATCATCGCCTCCTGCAGGTGCCTTCAGTTGTCGGTGTTCCGAAAGCACCGGGCACGCTCCGCGCCGCCGTTCCCGTGGGTGCCGGGGGTGAGCGGGCGGGTGGCTGCGCCGGTGTTTTAGCTACATTAGCGGTTGCCGGGCCGCGGGTGTTGGTACCGCGCCGGGGACAACGTAAACGCTGGCGCGCGGCCAGAGCGCTCGGCCTAGCCTGTCAGCAGGTGCCAGGAAAGGAGCGCGCCGTGTCAGTGGTCTCCGTTGTCTTCGATGTCGGTGAGACGCTGCTCGACGACAGCCGCGAGTTCGGTGCGTGGGCAGACTGGATCGGCGTGCCGCGGCACACTTTCTCCGCCGTCCTGGGCGCCGTGACCGCGGCCGGGCGGGACAACGCGGACACGTTCCAGTACTTCCGTCCGGGCTTCGATGTGGCCGCCGAGCGCGAGCTCAGGGAGCAGGCCGGCGCCGGAGAGGACTACGGAGAGGCCGACTTGTACCCCGACGTCCGGCCTACTTTGGCTGCGCTGCGCGAGATGGGCCTGTGGGTCGGCATCGCCGGGAACCAGACCGCCAAGGCCGGCCGCATCTTCCGCGAGCTGCGCCTGCCCGCGGACTTCATCGCTACGTCCTCCGAGTGGGGAGTCGCCAAGCCCGACCCTGCTTTCTTCGCCCGTGTCGTGGACGCCGCCCCAGGCAGCCCTGGGGAAATCGTCTACGTCGGTGACCATCGCGACAACGACCTAGCTCCTGCCAAGGCTGCCGGGCTGCGCACGGCGCACATCCGCCGCGGTCCGTGGGGGCACCTATGGGCAAACGACTCCCTCGTCGCCGGACTAGCAGATTGGCGCATCACGTCCCTGGCCGAATTGCCCTCCCTGCTAGCCCCCGAACTCCAGCGCGTGCCCGGCGAGCAACACCCGGCCCGTTAGCTTCCGGCCTGCACGGGAGGGGGACGGGGGCGGCTGGGGTGTCAGCCGCGCCCCTTCTGGCCCCGTTCTTTGGGCCAGACGAGGGCGCGGGGACACCTCCCGCCCCTGTTCCCCGCACGTTCCGCCTACCGCTCTCCGACACGCCTGAGAGAGTCACGGGTTTGTCGCTCCGGGCAGCCGGGGGTATTGGTTCCGCGCCGGGGAGCCGGCAAAGGGAAAGCGGGCACCGGCCCGTGCTCAGGGCCCGTGCTCAGGCAGTCGCGCTCAGGCGGTCGTGGTCGTCCGGGCCGGGATGCGGTCAGGGGCCACGTGGACGCCCTTGGGCGCGAGTTCGTCGATGCGGATCTCCCACTTGGACCCGCGGGTGGCCGTGACCAGGACGAAGGCCACGTGCCCCACCGCGGAGGCCTTCGCGCGGAAGTTGATGCCCTTCGGGCTGATCCCGTCATCGCAGGTGACGCTCCACTTGAGGCCGATGCCCGGGCTGGAAAGCTGCGCGGTGCCCCGGCCCATGCAGTTCAGCCAGAACACCATGTCGGCCCTGACCTTGACGTGGAACCCGCCGGGGTCGGTGCCGGTCTGCGGCTTCTGCACCTGCGTGTACACGTTGTTGCCGAGGCCGTTGTACGTCTCCGGCACCGGGAACGACGCGAAGTTAGTCGGCGCCGCCGTCGCCGTATAGTGCGTCGGCACCGGGCCGACGGCGGGCGAGTTGTACCTCGCGCCGGGCGGCGCCGCCGAGCAGCCGACCGCCAGCGGCACCGCGGCCAGGCACAGGCACGCGGCGAGCGAATGACGGAGCAGGAGTTGAATCCGCACGTTCACGCGACCCCTCCGGGAGTTAGCTTTCAGGCGCCACGTACGCCTCGATGCCAATAACCGGGGTGATTTCGGTTTTAGCTACTTTAGCGGTTCACGAGCCGCGGGTGCTGGCCCCGCGCCGGGGAGGCAGGAACCGGGAAACCGGCAGCGGGCGCGGTGCTCAGCCGGTCGTGGTCGTCCTGGTCGGGATGCGGTCCGGAGGCGGGTGAACGCCTCTGGGCGCGACGTCGTCGATGCGGATCTCCCACTTGGACGTGCGGGAGGCGGTAACCAGGACGAAGGCCACGTGTCCCACGGCGGAGCCCTTCGGGGTGAAGGTGATGCCCGCCGGGGTGCCTCCGTCGCCGCAGGGGACGCTCCAGCTGAGGCTGATGCCGGGGCTCGACAGCTGGGCGGTGCCCTTGCCGATGCAGTTCAGCCAGAACACCATGGAGGGCTTAACCGTGACGTGGAAGCCACCGGGGGCGGTGCCGCTCTTCGCCTTCTGCACCATCGTGTACACGCTGTTGCCGAGGCCGTTGTACGTGTCGGGCACCGGGAACGGCGGGAAGTCGGTGATGCCAGGGTGCCGCTGCACCGGGCCGACGGCGGGCGAGGTGCGCGTGGCGCCGGGCGGCGCCGCCGAGCAGCCGGCCGCCAGCAGCACCGCGGCCACGTACAGGCACGCGGCGAGCGAATGACGCAGCGGGGGTTGGATCCGCACGTTCATGCCACCTTCCGGGAGTTAGCTTTCTGCGGCCAGCACATCGAGGGCATGCGCGAGGTCGTCCGGGTACGGCGACTCGAAGACCACCTCGCGCCCGGTGGACGGGTGCTCGAAGGACAGGCGTACCGCGTGCAGCCACTGCCTCGTCAGGCCAAGGTGGGCCGCCAGTACCGGGTCTGCCCCGTAGAGCAGGTCACCGCAGCACGGATGGCGCAGCGCCGCCATGTGCACCCGGATCTGGTGGGTGCGGCCCGTCTC
>Ga0265337_1000051_pt1 | contig 52725 bp, 74 predicted proteins | sample 42122metaG_FD_192441 | JGI IMG/M metagenome (GOLD analysis project Ga0265337, IMG submission 192441) | Rhizosphere microbial communities from Carex aquatilis grown in University of Washington, Seatle, WA, United States - 4-21-22 metaG | ecosystem: Host-associated > Plants > Roots > Rhizosphere >... | reverse complement strand
GCCAGCCTGGATCTTCCTGGCGTAGTCCGCCCGGCCGGGTTGCCAGTCGACGGAGAGCACCGCCGCACCGGTGGCGGCGCAGGCGTCGAACTGCTCGTCCGTGTCGGCGAGCGAGACGACGAAGAGGAGGCGGGCGCGGTCGGTCGTGTCGGCGAGGCTTTCGGCGAGCGGGGCGGCGTTCCGGGGCCGGTTCAGCACCGGGACGATCACGGCGATGTCAGCCACGGTTACTCGGATTCGCGGGCGGCTCGATCGGTTCGAGTCTTCGGAAAGGCTCAAGGTTCAGCGATCCGATGCAGCCGCCGACGGTTTCTCCGGTCTCTAGGTTCTTGAGCGTCGCCGTCGGAGATGTGGCGTAGTGAAGTACCTGCCAGACCTTTCCGTCGGGTCCGAGGTAATACTCGAAAGCCTCGGTTGGTGGAATACGGACGCTCACGTCAGCTCTCGAATCCCGGCCCCAGCGCGTAGCTGTGACGCACCGGCCGAGGCCGGGGTTCCAGAGCGACGAGAGGAACGGTGCGTCACGATCGCGGACGCTAGCAGAAACCCCGGAGCCGGTAAAGGGGGAGAGGCCGCCTCGGCGAGGAGACGGCCTCTCGTTCCGGGGATCTTGCCGTCAGCGCCGAGGAGAGTCAGCGCGTCGCCGCGAATCCTAGCGGGAGCAGCGGCCGCCCGTATGGACGCCGCAGAACCCGTCCGGCCCGGGACGGTTCAGGCAGGGGCGGCCGCTCATCGAGACGCAGCCGCACTGGCCGCGGCTAGGTTCGAGCCCGGACGGCTGGGTGCGGTGGAGTTGTTGGCGGCGGCCGGCGTCGACGGCGGCGCGGAGCGCGAGGCGATCCTGATGCTCGAGCCTCACGCGCTAGTCCGCTTTGCTCCGGGCGGGCGGCGCCTTCTCCGGCGGCGGCAACCCCAACGCGCCGCCGAGCGCCTCATCGAACGCGCGCCGCGACGGGGCGTTCACGACCGCCGCGAACTTGCCGCGATCCTCGGCGTAGGCGGGCCGGCCGATCCGGGCGCGCGGAACCGAGACGACACGGCGCTGGGTCATCGCGAGACGGAGGTGCCCTGAACCGGGCCGGTGAAGGCAGGCCGGGACGTCCTAGGAACCCAGTCTGCGTGCTCTGATGCCAACCAACGGGCAACGGCGGTCATGCAAACCTCCGTCTCGCTGCACGGCACTATAGCTACCAGCCGATCCTTCCCTGCGGCACCGACGCCGACCCCGAACCCTTCCGGCCGCGCGTCCAGTTCACCGCCTGCGTAAACATGTCCACCAGGTCGTCATGCTGGCCGTTCGGGAACACCGCGCACTGCTCCACCAGATCCTGCGCGAACGACGGTGTCATCGCCTCATTGTAACCAGACGGGTTCTCGGGGGCCGCCTGCCCCGGCAGGAACACGTTGCCCGCCTCCAACGCCGGCTCCGCCGCCTCCGCCCGGAGCTCCTTCGACACCGACGCCACCACAGGGACGACACCGCGGATCTCGCGCTTCAGCTCCTCGATGATCTCCACGCCGTTCGCGGACTTCTCGATCAGTACCCGCATCGGCACACCCGGCCAGTGGCCCGCGGCGTAGTCGGTCATCGCGCGCATCGCCGCTTTCGTCGCGGACAGCCCCATCCGGTCGTGGCGGACGGCGAGGAGCCACAGGTCGGCGCCCGCCTGCCCCCACAGGCCGCCGGCGACGAAGTCGGAGCGGGCGTGGTCCTTGAACGACGTGTCCCACGACTGAACGAGCGACGCGAACCGCGGCAGCGCATGCAAACCGTCGTCCTCGAGGAACGAGCGCGGGAAGAACCTCCAGCCGGACCGTTTCAGGATGGCGCCTTCGCGGGCGGCGGGCCGCTGCTGAAGCTGCCCGGCGGCGCGGTGCGCGCCGAGGACACGGACGCGCTGCTCATGCTCGGCGGGCCCGACCCGCTCCGGCATCAGCAGGTCGCCCGCTTCTTCGCGCGGGTCGCCGCGCCAGGCGTACGGATGCGCCGGCTCGTACTCCTCGGGGAGGCAGAGGACTTCCCAGCCGCCCTGCTCCAAACAGTGGCCGGCGAGGTCGCGTTCGGCGAGCCGCTGCTGGATGATGACTTCGCTGCCGGTTTTCGGGTCGGCGAACCTCGTCGAGATGGTGCCGTCGTGCCACTCGGCGACATGCGCCAAAGCGGCGTCGGAGGTGACGGCGCCGGCGTTGATCGGGTCGTCGACGAGGATCCGGTGGGCGTGGCGGCCGGTGCCGCCCGCGGTGCCGCCGATCGAGCCGGGCGACGTGGCGTAGCGTTCCCCGCCGGCGGTGTTCGCGTAGGAGCGCTTTAGATCCTGGTCGCGTTTGAGCTGCACCTGCGGCCAGCGGGACTGGTACCAGCCGGAGCGGATCAGCTCCCGCGACTGGACGGCGAAGCGGGTGGCGAGGTCCTGGTCGTAGCTCGCGGTGATGTACCGGAGCCACGGCTGCCCGGCCCATTCCCAGGCGGGCCACATGATCGAGACGACGGTGGATTTGCTCGAGCCGGGCGGCACCCAGATCTGGAGTTTCCGGATCTCGCCGGCGCTGACGGCTTCGAGGTGCTCCGAGATCGCGTCGATGTGCCAGCCGGCCTGGTAGGCGGTGTTCGGCCAGACGTGCGGCCAGGCGGCGGGGACGAACAGGCGGAGCGACCCGGCGAGCCGTTCGGCTTCGTCGGCGAGCGTGATCCCCTCGGCGGCGCGGCGGAGCTCGGCGACCCGTTCGAGCCCTTGCGTGCGGAACTCTTCCAGCAGCGCGCTCATACCGTCGCCGCCTGCCGCTTCGCCTGCCGGTACTTCCGCCACCGTTCGTTGTGTGCTTCGCGGCATTCGTCGCAGCGGCATCCGTTCGAGTAGCCCGCCGCGTTATGGACGCTCACGTTCGGGCTCTTACGGCGGCGATGACGGGCGGCGGCGGAGGCGTCCTTGCATTGCTGGCAGCGGCAGCCACGGGCGTTGTAGGCCGCTTCGGTGCCGTGACGCATCGACGGCGCCGGGCCTTTCGGGCCGCGCCTGACCGTCAGATCGACCTCGCCGGGATCGTCGACCACGTTCGCCCGTTCCCGTAGCCGCTGCTGAACGAGCGCCCGCAGCACAGCGCGGTCTTCCGCGTTCACCCTGCCGCCTCCGTCAGCTCCACAGCCTCCCCGTCGACAACCTCACCCGCGCCGAGCTCCGCCACGAACCGCTCCAGCAGCGCCGGGTCGCCGCCCAGCACCCTGGCGGCCGCGTCGAGCATCCGGGACGCGAGCTCGCGCCGCTCGACCTCGAGCGTCACCTGCACGTTCACCGTCGTACCGCCGGCGCGATCCGGGTCGGCGAAGTCCTCCGGGTTCCGCCGCTTCAACATCTCGAGCGCCGCCCGCCAGTCCTTCTTCGCGCCCTCGTCCATAGCCTGCACGCCGGCGACGATGAACTCGGCGAACGCACGGTCGACCTGAAGCGCGAACGAACGGTAGGGCTCGCGTCCGTCTGGCTTCCGGCCGAACTCGAGCCAACGCTGGAACGTCCGCTGCGCGATCCCGCACGAAACCGCCGCGGTCCCGCCGGGAACGCCGATGCGGATCCGGGTCAGGATCTCCTCGCGCACCTTCGGCGGGATGCGCTCGAGCTTCGAGACGCTACCGACCGGCTTGGGCCGCGCGGGTGGAGAAACGCCAACTACGCCAGAGGCCACGGCGGGGAGTTTAGCCACCTCTCGCGACCCTTCGCCACACGGGGACTTTGTAACACTTTTCGCCCTGCTGGTTTACTTGCGCACTCAATGTAGACCGTTTACCGATGTGTACCGTATTTTCCCTGTTTCTTCCACGTACGTACGCGTTGGGGAGGAACAGGGCGTTTACCGTATACATCGGTATACCGATGGCTTGGTTGAGCCAAATCGTCATTTCAGCTCTTCTTGCCCGTTTTCGACGCTGAGGCCGTTCCAGCCTCGGCCGGCGCGGCTGGTGCTGCGTTCGTAGCCGCGTTCGGCGAGTCTTCTTCCGAGACTTTGTGACGTTATTGGTTCGAGCCCGTTGGCTTTTGTCCAGTCGCGGTAGGCGTCGTAGAGGTCGGCGGCGAGGCAGCGGTGGCCGTCGCCGGTGTGGCAGCGGTCGGCGATGAAGTTGCCGAGTTCGTCTTGGTCGGCTCGGTATTCGTTGGTGGCGGCTCGGACGGCTTCGGGTTCGGCTAGGCCGTCGTTTTGCCAGGCGGCGCAGCCGTCGAGGGCCCAGTTGAGGATGCCGGGGAGCTCGTTGGCGAGCTTCTCTTTGAGCTGTTCGTCGCGTTCGGCGGGCGGGATCGTTTCAGTGAACGGGACGAGCCGGATCCTTCGCCAGATGGCTTCGTCGGTGCCGCGAATTTCGGGTTTGTGGTTGGTGGCGAGCCAGGGTGTGAATTGGGGTTGGAATTCGAAGTATTCTTGGCGGAGGTAGCGGGCGACGAGGGTGTCGCCGCCGGTGAGCCGTTTGATGAGGGGTTCGTTGAGGCGGCGGCCTTCGCCTATTTCGGTGGCGGCGACGAAGCGGGCGCCGCGGAGGCGTGCGACGTCGTTGGGGATGCCGTCGTGTTTGGCGAGGAACGTTTCGGGTGGGGCTTGTTGGCCGTAGTCGCCGAGGAGCGCGCGGATCGTTTCGAGGAAGGTGCTTTTGCCGTTGGCGCCGGAGCCGTAGAGGATGAGGAGTATTTGGGCGGGGTTGCCGCCGGTGAGGCTGTAGCCGACGGCGCGTTGGAGGAAGCGGCGGATGGCCTGGTCGGGGAGGACGCGTTCGAGGAACGCTGTCCAGGTGGGCGCTTCGGCGTCGGGGTTGTGCGTGACGGGCGTCTGGCGGGTGATGAGGTCTTCGCGGCGTGCGGGTCGGTGGTCGCCGGTGCGGAGGTCGATGGTGCCGTTGGTGGCGTTGAAGAGCCAGGGGTCGGCGTCGAACTGGTCGGGCCGGACGGGGATGAGCGGTTCGGATCGGGCGAGGTCGAGGCTGCCGCGGATTCGGCTGGAGCGTTCGGCGGCGATGATCCCTTTGATTCTGCGGGCGCGTTCGTCGCGGTCTTCGATTTCGGTGGCGCGGTGGAGGAGCCGGCGGAGGATTTGTTTGGCGAGGTGTTCGGCGTGTCCTTCGACGTCGGGTTCCCAGCGGCCGCCTTGCCAGATGAGCCATTGTGCCCAGGGGTGGCAGTGGCGGAGGTTGCGGCCGTGTTTTTCGATGAGGAGTTCGGCGCAGGTGAGGTCGGTGATGGCGCCGTGGTCGAGGCGTTGGATGTCGGGGCCGGGTTCGTCGCTGAGGAGGCGGGCGAGGTCGTCGTCGCTGATGGTCACGGCTTTGCCGGCGCTCCGTGTTTGGCGCATTCCCAGTTTTCGCCTACGGCTTTCATGGGCCAGTAGCAGGTGGGGCACGGTTTGGGGTCGATCGGCGGCTTCTTTTTGAGCCGCTGCACGATCGGCCTCTGTGTCACGGGATCGCCTCGTAGGCTCGCCGGCCGAGGATCGCCTGCTGCTCGTCGCAGCGCGCTTTCAGCGCGAGCCGTGAGCTGCGCTCGGCCTCGAGGGCGGCGGCGAGCTCGAGGGTGCCGTGCGCGACGGAGCGGGCGTCGGCGAGGCGTGGGTCGCCTTCGCCGGGCGGGTCGTAGTAGGTGCGTTCGAGGAGCTGCCGTGCGCGGCGGGCGGTTTCTTGTTCGGCGGCGGTGAGGGCGGTTCGGGCGGGTGCTGCCGTGTCGCTCATGGACTGCTCCTAGCGTCTTGGGGTGCGGGCCGGGAAGGCGTGAGTTTAGCGCGATACGCGCAGCGATGCTACGGCGGGGAAGAAGGGCGTCGACGGGCTCTCGGCAGGCTTCCCGGCCCGGCGCTAGGAGGCCCGCCGACGCGGTCACATCCTACCCGCTGCGGGCCTGTTTTACGCATGGTTCATGCGAGCAGGCTGAGCTGGGAGAGCCGCCTGGCCGCAAGCGCGCAATACTCCGGGTTCAACTCGATCAGGACCGAACTGCGCCCGTGGCGACGCGCAACCAGGGCGGTGGTGCCGCTTCCGCCGAACGGGTCGAGGACGGTGCCGCCTTCGGGGCAGCCGGCGAGGATGCAGCGGCGCGCCAACTCCTCTGGGAAGACGGCGAAGTGCCCCTCTGAGTACGGCTGCGTCGCGATCTCCCACACGCTGCGAACGTTCCTTCCACCATCCTGCGAGTAGTGGCCGAATGTCTCCGAACCGAGACCTTGCGTTCCGACCCCATTCTTTGTCTGGTTCGGCACCAGAGCTGTTCGTCGCGCACGGCGATCAAGTCCCGCTTGTAGTGCGTGTGGACCGTTGACGCCGCGAGTCATCCCGGGCCCGCGGTCGGGCCCAACTGCAGACTCGCGCACGGCCTCCTGGTCGAACCAGTACCGCGGCTGCTTCGACAGCAGGAACACGTACTCATGCGCCTTCGTCGGCCTGTCCGTCACCGATTCCGGCATCGGGTTCGGCTTCGCCCAAATGATGTCGCTGCGGAGATACCAGCCATCCCCCTGGAGCGCGAACGCGACCCGCCACGGGATGCCGACGAGGTCCTTCGGCTTGTGACCATCAACGTAGCCGACGCCATTCTTGTTACTGACGCCACCGTTCTTTACTTCGTTGCCAGCACGAAACCCCGATGCGTTGTGGCCTGCGTACGAGTCGCCGAGGTTCAGCCAGAGCGTCCCGTCGTCCGTCAGCACCCGCCGCACCTCAGCGAACACCGCGACGAGCGAGGCGACGTACTCGTCCGGCGTGGACTCCAATCCGAGTTGCCCGTCGTGGCCGTAGTCGCGCAGGCCCCAATACGGCGGACTCGTTACCGCGCAGTTCACCGAGCCTTCCGGCAGCCCGCGCAGCACGTCGAGAGCGTCCCCGTTCCAGAGCGTGAAATCGCTGTCCTCGACGTACGGGGTCACTAGACGAGCACCAGCTGCTTCTCGCGTGCCTCGTCTGCGTCAGCCAGGCGCACGTTTTGCATCCCTGTAGCGCTTCTGATTCTCCCGCCGACACACGAGACAGATCCGTGCGTTTTTCGCCCTATCCATCGCAGTCGTTTCGGGTCTGTACTCATGACCGCGCGAGCAATGCGTACGCTCCCGCCACCGCGCTCCCGGACCTCCTTTGAGTCCACGTTCGCGCCGACGTTTACGAGCCGCCTCCGCAGCGCATACGCGACACATCCGATGACCAGCAGCGGTCGTGTAGGTGTTCGCGGATGTCCGCGGATGTCCGTGAATACACGTCGGCCGGAGAGACGACTCATTGAGACGCGCGTGCTCGGAGCGTGTAAGGCATCTGAGATGGTCTGGATTGATGCAGGATGGGTTGGCGCAGGTGTGGTGGATCTCATGGCGCGGGGTACTTGGAATCGGTCCTACGAACAGCCGGTAGGAGAGGCGATGCGCGTACTCGCGCTGGATCTTTCCATCTCGCTTGCCGAGGTAGACGAATCGCATAGCCGTCAGATCGTCGGTTGCCCGAGTAGATCCAGCAGCCGTCCTTGCTCTTCGTGTGCGCCGCTAAGAGCCGCTGCCGAAGTGAGTCCTCGAGAGTTGAGTTCACGCGCGAAGAATGCTACCGCAAAAGCGTCGTAAGGATCTGGGTACTCCCACTCTTCTGGCGCTCCGAGCTCGATACACCGCCCGGCGCATTCCTCCTTCGTGGCGTTCCCTTTCAGCCCGAGTCCTTTCCGCCAGTCTCCCGGCGAGACATCCCACACCGGAAGCGCCGCCGGCAGCGAGACGAGCACCGCGCCGAAGACGGGGAAGAGCGCCGCCGCGGACGGCATGAACCGTGTCTTCGGCCGTTCGATCGCGGCGAGATACACGTCGTCGTAGAAGCCCGAGCCTAGCGTCGCCATCGCGGGCGCGACGGAGCGGCAGCGCTCGAACGAGGTGGCGCCTTCGAGCGGCAGCCGTACCCATTCGGCGCGGTTGGCGGTTTCGTCGAGGCGTACCAGGTCGATGGCGTGGCTCGAGAGGTCGATGCCGACGACGACGCTCATCTAGAACCCCGCTTCGAGCAGCTTGTCCCAGCCGGTGTCCTGCGAACTCTCAACTCTCCCGTTAGAGTCGAGGTCGGCTGCCTGCCATACCCGCATCCGGCCGCGGTACCGCGCCAGGCCGAGGTCGCGTAGCCGCTTCAGCACCGCGTTCCCGTCGCGCCCGCAGTAGACGCAGCGTTCCTCGGCGCTGTGCGCCCAGCGGCCTTCCTTGAGCGCGTGGAGGTGGGCGCCCGCTTCGCTCGGCTCGAGTCCGTCCGTCCCGGCGCGGCGGAGCGCGTCGAGCACCACCTGCTGCCGGGGCTTCAGCTTCGGAATAGCCTCGACCTCTACCAGAGGGATCTGGTCGTTCATCGCCGCAGCCTCGGGTGAAGCAGCGCCGCCGGGACGACGGCGAGCTCGGGCGCGGACCCGATCGGCCGGGCGCCCTGGAGGTCGGCGTAGACGGTGTTCGGCGTCGAGACGCAGATCACCCGGAACGTGTCGTCGAAGCGACGGGCGACGTCCGACGCTTCGCTGATGGCGGCTCGCACCCGGCCGGCGCGGTGAACGACGAGCCGTTCCCCGTCGGCGTTCTCGAGCGTGACGATGGCGCCGTAGCGTTCGCCCTCGGTGCCGCCCATCGGCATCGAGTGAGGCAGCCGGGCGTCGTAGCATGAGCGGCAGAAACGGACGCCTGCGCTCGAGACCGCGGTGCCGCAGCTTTCGCAGAGGTGGTCGGTGTGGCGTTCGGCGACGGAGCAGGAGCGGCAGATCGCGGCGTCGCGGTGCTTCGGGCCGCCGCAGCCGGGGCAGATTTCCCGGTCGGGCTGGATCACCTTGCGGGCGTTATGGCAGCCCATGCAGAGGAGCGATCCTTTCGACATGGGTCCGCCGCATTCGGGGCAGGGAGGCTGCGGCTTACGGAGTCTCATCTCAGCCCGCACATCCCTGCGGTGCCCCATTCCCGCCAGCTGCTGCCGTCGCGGAGGTAGACGAGCCAGGCGCGGTAGAGCTGCTCCCGCGGCGGCCACTGCGACGCGCGCCCCTGCCCGCCGACGCTAGCCCAGGTGTACGGGGTGAACTGCATACCCCCGCTGTATCCGTTGCCGGTCTCGTCTGACCAGGCGCCTTCGTGGTCATGGATGCAGACCGCCTGCGCGAGCCACCACGGCGGCGCGTGCCAGTCTCGAGGCATCGGCCCGTACCGTTGGGCGCTGGCTGCGATCGGTGTTAGGAGCGCGAGAAATGCAAGTGCGACGGTTGCTTTGCTTCCACGTCTCAATCACCCGTTCCCTTCTGGCGACATCCGGGCATCGGAGCCCGGCTGGGCTGGCGCAGCGGAATGCGTGCGCCTCGGTTTTCGGTTGTGCGGGGAGTATAAACGTGGTCATAGCTCACTGCCTTTCGCGACGGCGTAGCCGATCGCGGCGGCTGCGCCGGCGGCTATCGCGAGCAGGGATGCGGCGGCGAGCAGTAGGGCTTGGCGGCCGGTCATGCGGGCGCCTTCGGGCCGCGAAGCGTGGCTGGCAGCCCGCTGTTGGCGAAGCTAGGAGCGCCGGAGTCCGACGGATTAGAGGCGACGGTCGTTCCGTCGATGGTTGTGTCGGCAGAGGTCGCTTGCCCGACTTGACCACTTCCTCCAGCGTGATCCCCTAGCTTCGCGAACTGCGGATCAGCGTGCGCGGCTTCGTCTGCCTTCACGTCGGCTCTCCAAGCGCCTCACGGACGGTGCGGAGGTTCACTTCTGCGAGCACGTGGAGCACTGTCTCGATCTCGGCGGGCAGCCCAGGAGCGAGGTTGAAGATGAACGTCCAGTCGTTCTCGCAGCGCCTCAGCGCCTCGCGGAGTACCAACGCCTGCTCGACGTTCCGCTTGATCAGGTCGGCTGCGTCGTATCCATCAGGATCGGAGTCGGGGAACGCGGCCATGACCGCATCCGCAATCGCCTCCATCCGCACGTCCTCGTAGACGCGATCTGCCTCGTCCAGGGCGTTCACCTGACCGGCGAGGAAGCCCGCGCAGTACTCGTCCGAGTAGTCGGATATGTCCACGCCGAGCGGCTCCTTCACGGCGCGCTCTCTCAGGGAACCGAACAGCGACTCAGACACGACGGCTCCAGAGCATCGGGCGCGTTCCGGCGATCTGTAGCCGCTCGACCGCTCCGCGCTTCTCTAAGCGCCCGCAGGCGGCCGTCGATCTCCCAGGTCATCAGCACCCATCCGGCCTTCCGGGCCTCGCTGTGCGCGAGCAGGGCCGCGCCGAGAGGCTCCTCGTCGGTGTCCCACTCGAAGAAGTAGTCGTGCCGTGCCGCCCACTCCTCTTTGGAGCGCATCAGGACGCGCTCCGAAATCTCGCGTGCCGTGGCCGAGCCGTCCAGGAGCGCGTCGAGGATCACCCGGTCGCACGAGCGCAGTTTCCGGGCTGCAACCAGCGATTCGCGCGCCGTAGTTGTTTCGTCCGTCATACCGTCACCCCTTCCCGATCGCCGACCAGCCACGACGCCTCACCATCAGACGCCACCTCCGCCACCTGCGGAAACGCCGACGCCAGCAGCGGGTTATGCGACACAAGCAGCACCCGGTCGAACCCGACGGCGCCCTCCCGGAGCACCGCCGCGAGCCCGTCCATCCCGCCCGCGTCCAAACCGTCCGGCTCGTCGACGACCAGCAGCCGCGACTCCGCACCGCGGCGGCCCGCGAGCAGCCGGGCGAGCGCCCAGCGGAGAGCGAACGAGACCCGGAACTGTTCGCCGCCGCTGAACGTCAGGAACTCCCGCGTCGTCTGCCGATCCGAGACGAGGATGTCGAGCGTCTCCCGTAGCGCCGCCGCGTCGGTCTTGAGGGCGCGCTGCGTGCGGAGCTCGACCCGGAACGTAGTGCCGCTCGCGGTCGGGAGCTGTTCGAGGACGCGGTTCGCTTCGGCTTCGATGATCCCGCAGGTGTTCTCGGCGATCAGGGCGGGGATGCCGTCGCGGCCGGTGGCGCGTTCGGCGAGGCGGAGCAGGGCGAGCAGCGCGTTCAGCTCGGCGGCGCGTTCCCGTAGCTGGTTCAGCTCGGTTTGGGCGTCGCGGGCCCGTGCGAGCGCTTCCTGCGCGCGGATCAGGTTGGCGCGGGCTTCTTCGGCGTCGACGCGGCGGTTGGAAGCGGTGAAGCTGGCGGCTGCGACGGCCTGCTCGAGCACGGCGGGGTCGGCCATCGCGTCGCGGGACCGGTTCGCGGCGGCGTGCGCGGTCAGGAGGTCGCGCTCGGCGGCGATGTGCGCCTGCGAGAGCGCGGGGAGCTGCTGGTCGGCTGCTTCGTAGGCTTGGAGGCGGACGGCGAGTCCTGCGCGTTCCTGCGCGGCGCGGCGGGCCTGTTCGAGGCGCTCCGCCGAGTCGTCCGGCGCCAGGACGGGCACTTCGATCGCGACGGCGTCTTCGGCGAGTTTCGCCCGGAGCCGCTGAGCCTCGTCGACTGACGCCTCTTTCGCCTCGCGCTCTCCGCGTAGTTGCTCCGCCTCCGCGGCGAGGCTCCGTTCGGCGGCGGCGAGCGCTTCGGCGCCGAGGATTTGCTCGCAGCGGTCGCAGCGCTCCGCCCCTGCCTCGGCGCCGGCGAGGTGGTTCAGCTTGTCCTGCGCGGCGGCGGCGCGTGTGCGAAGCAGCGCGGCTTCGCGGGAGAGGTCGGCGACCAGGGCGTCCTGGCGCGCAACGGCGGCGTGCGCATCCGCTTTCTGCTGCCGGGCGGCCTGCGCCCGTAGTTCCGCCGTGCGTGCCTCTTCGGCTTTCCGCTGGAGAGCCGGGATCTCGGCGGCTTGCCGGTCGAGCTCGGCGAGCGCCGCCTGCGCATGAGGTAGCTGGTCAGCGTCGGCTTGCGCGTCCGCAAGACGTTTCTGCGCGGCATCTACCGCTCCCTTCGCCGACCGTTCTGCCTGTTCGGCGGATCGCCATCGTTCGGCGGCGGCTTCGTTACCTACCCGCGCCGCCTGCGCGTGCCCGAGCGCCTCCGCGGCTTCCGTGTGGGCTGCTTCGGCTACGCCGACGGTGACGCCCGCCTGCGCGGCGGCGCGGTCGAGGTCGTCGGCCTGGGCGGCGATCGGTTCGCGGTCGGCGGCTTTCGTCTGCGCGACCTGGAGTTCCGTCTCGGCGATCTTCCTTTCGGCGAGCGCCTTGTTAGCGAGTCGCGGCCAGATCTGCGCCGGGTCGAGGATCGCGCCCAAGATGCTCTTCCGTTCGGCTGGGGCGGCTTCGCAGAAAGCTGCCGAATTGCCCTGCGCAATGTAGGCGCTCGCGCCGAACGTCTGGCGGCTTAGCCCGAGCGTGTCCTCGAGGAAGGTCTGCGTTGCCGATGCGCTTTCTCGCGTAAGCGGATGCCAATCGTAGAATCCCGTGTCGCCTTCGTGCTTCGGCAGGTACTCATGGCGCTGCTCGAAATCGAGCGTTGCCTTCCCGCGCCCAGATCCTGAGTACGTGCGCCTTACACGCAGCATCTCGCCGGCGTGCTCGAACTCCAGCGTGATCTCGAGGCTCGCGGCGAACGGGCCGAGCGCCGGTGCGAGGTCGCGGGCACCGTCCGCGAACAGGGCGAGCTCGACCGCGCCGAGTAGCGTGGATTTCCCGGCGCCGTTAGGTCCGATGATGGCGGTGATGCCTTCGGGGATCTGCCAGTCGACGGCGGGGAAGGTGCGGAGGTTCGTTGCGGTGAGGCGGAGCGGGTTCATTCGCTCTCGCTCTTCGGGCCGCGAAGCGTGGTTCGGCGGGAGAAGTCAGGCACGGGGCGCACCCGTAGCGAACCTTCTCGGAGTACCGACTAGCGCAGATACAACGCTCTCGATCGTGTGAGGGGTTACCTCGCCCCGGAACGTGGAACGGCAGCCAGTGGCATGTTCGTCGTGGCACTGCCGAACGCAGAAGTAGCCGCGAGCGTTGAGCGTTCCCCAATGAGTCGAGCCGCAGGCCGGACAGGCGTCACCAACCGGAAGCGCGAGCCATTCCTGCATCGGCGGGTCGAGCCACCCGGCTTCATGCGGTGGGACAATCTCAGCCCATCCCTCGTGGTGAACGACCTTTGCTTGGCGGTCACCGAAGAGCGGTAGACCGTGGCTGACTCGCGGCTGCCAACCACGCCCGGAGAGTCGCTGCTCTTCGAGACGGAGGCGGTCGGCCAGCCTGATCGTTGCTGAGCCGCCACGCCGAAGTACCGTCAAGCCGCGATCTTTGCTCTTACCGACGTAGACGAATCCAGCGCATTTGAACGAGTAGCCCGGGTTTGGCGACTTGACCTTGTCGGCATCGATGAATGTGAGCCAGCCACCCGGCGGCGGAGCTCCCCACCGCGCTTCGGTTCGCCAGATCGCGTCCTCGATCATCGGGGAGGACAGCCCTGCACACTCCTTGCGGAACAGCGTGCATTCGAAGGCGTCGCCGAAGTCGTGATCCACGACGCCCTGGTGACCGCTGATCCATCCAGCGGTGCCCTCGAACGTCACGAACGCGATCCTGCGCCCTGGGCGACCGGCGGTCTTGCCGCCAACCCCACCCGAGTAGTGATCGTCGCGGAGCCGTCGGAGCCGCCAGTCAGACACGCTCACCGGCAGCCACTCGGGCACTTCAACGCCGAGCGCGTCGCGCCCGTACAGGGCTGCGGGCAGCGATTCGCGAGGGGAAGTCATACCGTCTCCAGCCATCCGCCGAGCAGCGCCCGCAAAGCCGCCGCCTGCCCGTCATCCACCGTGTTCGCGGCCAGCCACAGATCGACCGCGGCGAGCGGCGGCAGGCTCTCGTCGAGCCCGGCGGCCCGCGTCCGCGTCTCCCGCACCGGCTCCCACGATACGCCTCCGTAGAGGCGGTGCGCGCCGGCGTCCATGACGAGGCGTTGCAAAGCGGCGTGGTCGACGCGGCGGTGCTGCTCCTCGGTCGCGCGGTAGCGAACGCGGACGACGGCGTCGGTGAGCGGAAACTTTGCCGCGATGGCAGCGGCGATCAGGTCAGTTTCGTCGATGCCGGAAAGGATCCGTTCTTTCAACTCATCGAGCTTGTCTTGAAGTGGCTCGAAGAGGCGTTTCGTACTCGCTGCGCGGAGTTCAGATTCCGGTGGGTACTCCTCGAGGCCGCGAGCGAGGAGGAAGTCGGGATGCTGGTTCCCGAAGGCCGCGCGGCCGTGTTCCGCTCCCTCCCCGCTACGCTCGCGGTTGGACTCCGGGTTAGGTGCCCTCATGCCCGGAGCCTCTAGCGTCGGCCGTACCTCCCCAGGCGTAGGCGAGCGAGGCCCCTCTTCCTGGGTATGGCTTGCAGCACCTTTGACCGACGAATATTGCGTGAGGTCGACGTCGACTGTGACGAAGCGGCGACCGGAGAGCACCTGAAAACTCGACCGGATGGATAGCTGCTCATCCCGGTCGTAGGACGTTTCGAGCAGCCAGCATCCGTGCGGAACGTCGGCTTCACCGAAGTCGTGCGTCATCGGTGAGCCGCAATAGAAGATCGGCGCATGGTAGTCGTCCTCACTCTCGGCGAGCGCCTGCGCCTTGTGGATATCGCCGAGCACGATCGCGTCCCAGCCTTGCTCCTCGAGCGCCCACAGCGGCAGCACCACCGAGCCGACCTGCTCCACCGGCAAACCAGTCGGCAGCGACGCACCGCTGACCATCTGATGGGCCAAGAGGATGCGTGGCTGGTCGTCGGGCGCGTCTGCGTACAGCTGCCGGGCGCAGCCGAGCAGCAGATCGACCGCCCGCTCCGCCAGATCGGCCCGTGGCACGCCGTTCCCGGCTGCGGCGAGATGGCCGAGCGCGGCTGCCGGGAGCGTGCAGACCGCCACGCCCAGCTGGTTAGGTCCTCCGCTAGGGAAAGCGATCATCTCGGGCGTGCGGCTGACGCGCACCAGCGGCGACTCGAACAGCTCGAGCGCGCTCTTCTGCCCCGGAGCCGCGTCATGCATCCCGTTCCCGCCGATCGCCACCATCGGGATCCCGAGCGCCGCGAGCGCCACGCAGAACCGCTTGAAGACATGGAGCTCCGCCGGGGCGGGCTTCGCACGGTGGAACGTGTCGCCGGCGTTCAGGATCAAGTCGACGTTCCGCTCGTAGGCGAGCGCAGCGATCTGCTCGAGGACGCGGGACTGGTCGGCGAGCGCGTCGGCTCGGTGATCCTGGCCGGCGCCCAGATGCAGGTCGCTGAACGCGAGGATCTTCATGGCCGCAACCCGGAGCGGATCCGCTCCCACGTCTCCTGGTCGCGGCGGTCTTGCCGCCGTTCCCAGCGGTCGACGATCGGTACCGCGACCCAGAGGAGGATCGCGACGGCGAAGATCGCCCAGTAGAACCACGGCTCGCCGAGCATCACGCCACCCGCCCGACGGACGCCCGGAGGGCGACGCCGAGCTCCTGCTCGAGCGCCTTGTACTGCTCGACAGCCTGGCGGCGCATCGTGTTCAGCGTCTCGTCGGTAGTGCCTTCGACGATCCCGATCTCCCACTGGGGGTCGCCCTTCGCGTTGCGGGTGACCTTGAACTTTGAGCGCTGCTCGATCTGTGCGCTCTCGGCTTCGTGCTCGCTCATGCCAGTTCCTTTCTCGCGGCGGCTTCCTGGTAGGCGGCGACCGCATGAACACGCGCGAACGACCACACCGCGGCGGCATACTCGGGCGGCTCGCTGATCTTCGAGAGCGCCCATTTGATCCAGCGTTCGCCGTCGTCGCCGAGGGCGAGGATCCCCGCGAGCGTCTTCGGGCCGTGCTGCCCGTCGGGCCCGTATTTCCCGTTCGGCGGGACGTAGTTAGCGGCCTGGGTGGCGAGCGCCGCGACGTCGGCTTCGTCGCCGGTCACGGTCGGCGCCTCGATGGTCTCCTGTACCGGCTCGGGCGACGGTTCGGGCTCGTCGTCGAGGGGAGCCGGCGCGGGCGAGGCTGAGGTTCCGGGGGATGCCTCGCCCGCGCCTGTCTCGACGTCCGGGGGGGTCGCCGAGAGCTCGGGATGATCCTGCGGGCCGTAGAGCGCCTCGGCCGGGGTGACGTCCGCGAGCGCCTCGCGAAGCCGCTCGGAGACTTCGAGGTCGAGCGGCAGCTCCTGGAAGAGGTCGCGCGCCGGGGTCTTCGACCACATCTCGTCGGGCCAGGCGTCCCATACCTGTGCGGTCGTCGCGCTCTTCGCCCGCTTGAGCACCTCGTCGCGGGTCATGACGCGCTGCTCGCGGCGGCCGTCGCGGTGGCGGGCGACGGCGTAGGCGTAGACGAGCTCGCCGCGCGGCTCCGGGCCGGTGTGAACCTTGTGGTAGAGGGACGGCGGCTCGTCGGTGAAGTCGAACTCGTCGCGTTCGCGGACGGCGGCGGAGCGGATCGTCCAGCCGTAGCGGGCGGCGATCTTCCGGAGCCCGCCGATCATCGGCTGGTAGACGACGATCTGGCCGCGCTTGACCAAAGCGGCTTCGCGGCCGTCCGGATTGAGTCCGTCCTGTGCGCACTTGATGATCGCCTGGTAGAGGCTCGCGCGGTCGCACGCGATCAGCTGCTTGCTCGGGTCGCGCTGCTTCGCGGCGTCTTCCATGAGTGCGGTGACGGTGATCCGGGCGAACCTTTCGGCGGTGATTCCTTCGGGGAGCGCGGCGGCGAGCTGAGCCTTGAAGGCGTCGCCGCGGATCTCGGTGAGGACGGCGGGTGGCTGGGTTGCGATCTCGCTCATGCCCGGACCGCCAACTCGGCCTTGGCAGCGGCGACGCGCGCACTCGATCCACGGAAACCATCGGCGCGGTTGTTCTCGATGATGTAGCGCAACTCGAAGTCGTAGGCGAGGCCCACGGGAATGTCGTTCAGGTTCCCGTGCCAAAGCCTACGGGCCAACTTGCGGCCTTCGTCGCTGAACGTGAAGCGCTTACGGACGGAGTTCATGCCGCCACCCCCTGGTACTTCTTCCCCGACCATTTCCGCAGAGCAGCGGTCTCGGCTTCGTAGCGGGTGTTGAACGGGCCGTCGACGGTGAAGAATCTTTGGCCGCCGGGGCGGGGATTCGCGACGGGCCGGATGACGTGGTAGCTGTCGCCGGTCTGCCGGATCTGGTACGGGCAGCGGGTGCTCATTCGCTCCTCGCCTCCTCGAACGCTTCCGAGGAGAACCAGGAGTTGCGGTCGTAGTCACCCTCGGAGCAGGAGAGGATGAACTCTCCCTTTGCTACGTCGAACTCTTCGCCGTGGGCCTCGAGGTCATCGAGGATGTCGGCGATGTCGCCGTAGGTCACGTCTCGCACGACGAGAGTGATCTTGAAGTCGGTCATTGCTAGGCTCCCTTCTCGTAGAGCACGCCCACCGTCTCGTTCGCTACGTGGTCGGTGGGCGTGCGCTCTTCATTAGTAAAAGGCATAAGGCGCAGACGGAGATCAGCCGCAGCCTCCGCCGCCAGTTCGGCGGTCTTGTGGTAGCCGGCATAGTGCCATTGGCGGTTCACCTTGACGCGCGCTTGCCAGAGTCCAGAGAACTTGTGGTAGTGAACGCCGCGGTACCCATTACCGCTCGTCTTATGGACAACCCGATTCTGTTGGTTTTCGGCTCTCGTTGCGACGCGAAGGTTTGCTCGGCGGTTGTCGAGCGGGTCGCCGTTGATGTGGTCTGGCATACGCGGATCGCTAAGCGGCAGATCGAGGATGGCGCGATGGAGGCCGAGGAGAACCGCCTTGCCGTCAATGCGTATGCGGCGGCGGACGTAGCCGCCGGTGGTGAGGTGCCAACGGAAGTCGGCCTGCTCCGCGTCTACGTCGTCGATGAGCGCGTATGCGCGGATCGTTCCGTCGACTCGTCTGAGCGGGATACGTATCATGGCTTCGTTGCGGCTCGGGCGTTCGCTTCTGGCGAGGTGGCGCCCGAGCCGTTGCTTTCCAGGTGGTGACTGCACGCGACGCGAACTTCGGCCGCGAACGTCCGCTCGTTCGAGCGGGCGAGTGTCTTGAGCCGGTCGCGCATCTCTGCGGGGAACTTGATGCTGACCGTCTCCATGTCGTTACTCATAACGACAATATATTACCGTATCGTACTTCTGTATATACGTAGTTTATACGTATTCGGATTCGTGCTAGCGTCCGCGACGGCGATGGGTACTCCTTACCGATTGACTCGCGGCCCCGGCCATGCGCCGACCCATCGCCTGGTGATGCCGTGGCCGGGACCGGGAGCCAACACGAAAGGGGAGAGATGACCGAAATCCGCAAACCGTTCGCCGCGTTCGTCCAGGAACAGCGCAACGGTGGCCTCCACGGCGAGCTGAGCGAAGCGCTCGCCGAGCTCGTAGCGGCCGTGCTCGAGCACGAAAAGAAGGGCGCGCTCGTACTCACGATCCAGGTCGCGCCGAACCGCGACGGCGCCACCGTCACCGTCAGCGACAAGATCAAGCTGACGCTGCCCGAGGGCGAACGCGGAGCCGCGATCTACTTCGTCGACGAAGCCGGGAACCTCTCGCGGCGCAACCCGATGCAGCAGGAGCTACCGCTCCGCGGCGTCGACCCGCCCGCGCCGACCGCAGCCGAAGAGGCGGCGGAAGCATGAACGCGCAAGGGAAGAGCCACCCCGACCCGGCAGAACACGCCGAGACGTTACGCGCAACGATCGCCCACACAGAAGCGGTCGCCGATGCCCAAGCGGTGATCGAGAACGCCATCGCCGCTGGCGACCCGAAGCTGCTCGACCCCGAGCAGCCGCTCGCGTTGATCGTCCCGGCGGGAGCTACCGCGTTCCTGCCGGATCTCTCCGCGTGGCGGGCCGCGCCGAGCCGCCGCACCGGCACCTACCGCCCCGCCACCGTCGAAGCGTTCGAGACGGTAACGACACTCTACGCCGACGAAGCGACGACCGTCTGGGTTCACCCGACCAGCGGCCGCGTCGTAGCCGTCTTCGACGACAACTGCGACGACTCACCCGGATGGGGACAGCACCGCGCCCAGCTCGACCTACAACCGACGCCCGAATGGGCGCACTGGATCGCGAAGGACGGCCAACTCGTCGGGCAGGAAGAGTTCGCACTTCACCTCGAGGCGGGATTGCAGGAGATCGAGCAGCCCGACGCCGCCGACATGCTCGAGATGGCGCAGTCGTTCCGGGTCACGAACAACGCCTCGTTCCGTTCGTCGAAGCGGCTCGCGAGCGGCGAGCAGCAGTTCATGTACGACGAAAAGGTCGAGGCGGCCGCCGGCCGTACGGGCGAGCTGACCGTCCCGGCGACGTTCATCCTGCTGATCGCACCGTTCGTCGGGGAGCCGGAGCGGCAGGTCGTGGCGAAGCTGCGTTACCGGATGGGCGGCGGCTCGTTCCAGATCGGCTACAAGCTCGAGCGGCCCGACAAGGTCGTCAGGGACGCGCTGGATGCGGTCGCGGAGCGTGTGGCGGCGAAGTTCCCGCGCACGTTCGTCGGCGAGCCCGCCTAGCTAAGCGATTCAGAGCGGGACTGGCGCTACGGCGCTTTGCGCCAGTCCCGCTCGAACGCCGCCTGAGCTGCCGCCAACGTCACTTGGCCCGAGCACACCTCCGCGTTCACACGGTTCTCCGCCGCGTCCTTAACGAGCGACCCGACCTGCTTGCCGCGGTAGACCGCCGAATGCGGCTCCGGCCAGAGGTTCGCGGGGTCGTCGACGGCGCCGCCGAGCTCGATCGGCACCAGATGGTCGAACTCGTACAGGCCCGCGTGCCCGGCGGTGGTCGGGATCCCGTAGGCGCGCATCAGCTTGAACTTCTCCGGCTCCGTCACCGCGAGCGGTGGCCGAACCGACGCGGCCCAGCCGGAATGGCAGATCGTCGAGGCGAGGTCGCCTTGCGTCACCGCCGGGTTCAGCGCGCCGGGCGTGCAGGAGGCGTCGGGGAGCGCGCCGCCGTAACGGGCGGTGCAGGAGGCTCCGCGGCTCGAGGCGGCCGGGGCGAGCGCGACGAGCAGCGCCGCGGCCGCCCCGGCGAGAGCGACGATCCTCATGGCTTTGGCTTCACCTGATCCGCCGGCGGCATCGGTGCCCCGGCCGCGTTCGCTCCCGCGGTAACGCCGTTCGCGTGGAGCAATCCACCGACGACAACACCGATGATGGTTCCGATGACGCCGAGGGTGTCGACGGCCGGCACATCGCCGTGCCATGTGAGCGCGAACAGGCCGCAGACGATCACGAGCAGGAGGAGGATGCCGCCGACGACTGGGTAGACCGGGTTGACGTTGCCGTTCATAGCGTTCCTTTCAGCGGAAATGGTTGACGACGAACACGATCAGGACGACGATCAGGACGAGCACAAGGATCCCGTAGACGGTCATTCGGAGCGCCCGTAGGTGAACGCGGGCCCGACGCCGGCGAGCAGCGTCGACAGCACCCAGGCGGCGAGCCCCCACGCGATCTCGTCGAGCTCCGGCTGGGAGAACAGCACCTGGTTGCAGGCGGCGAGAACGAACAGGATCAGGGCGATGATGCGGAGGATGAGCGAGAGCATGGCGAGTCCTTTCAGTGGATGTAGTGGCCGAGCAAAGCGGCGCCGAGCAAAGCGGCGACACCGAGGAGCGCGATCACGTTGCCGGTGAGGATCTGCCGTTCGCCGCGGGTCTCGCGGGTCAGGTCGTCGCGGGTGATCGCCTTCGTGAACTTCTCGTCGACGCCCGCCCGCCAGGTGTCGAGTTTGTCGCGTTCGTCGTCGGTGCGGTCCTTATCGGCGGTGTAGGTGTCGGAGGAGACGGTCTTCGCGGCGATCTCGGAGACGCGGGCGTTCTCGTGGTTGAGGATCTCGAGGCGCCGCTGGATCTGCGACCACGCGAACGCGCCGGTGACGACGGCGAACCCGACGAGCAGCTGCGACGTCTTCCGTTCGTACCCGATCAGGGAGGTGAGGTGCTCGCGCAGCGACACATCGGTTGCGGAGGAGCTTCCGGCGGCCGGGTCGGTGCTGCGGCTCGCGCCGCCGCCGCCGTCGGTCATCGCCTGATCTTCTGGTTCGCCGGGACGGGGCCGAGGTCGTTTCGGTTGCGGCGGTAGGAGTGGTCGAGCATCACGAGCGAGACGAGCGTCAAGAAGATCGCCGAGAGCGCGAGCGGGATCCTCCAGCCGATCTCGCGGCTGTGGATGTTGTCGTAGAGCGCGATGACCACGAAGATTGTCATCAGTGATTTCCCGACGAGGAAGAGCCGCCACGCGCGGACGGCCCGGACGATCTCGGCGGCATGGACGATCACGGCGCAGTTGAAGCCGAGCACGAACAGGCCGCCGACGATCAGGATGTACCGCAGGTATTCAGCTGTCATCGGTCTCCTTCGCGTATCGCTTCCGCAGGATCGAATCGCCGAACACGAACCCAGCGGCAACTAGGACGACCGGCGTGGCGACATCGACGGCCTGGTAATCGTGCGTGATCATGCCGTCGCCGAGCGTGATCACCCAGGCAAAGAAGATCAGTGAAGCGGCGGCTATCTGTAGGCGCCTCATTCACCGGACCGCCAGGCGAGGGGGGAGCATCACCGCCACCGCGTCTAGTCCAGCGTCCCGACGACGGAGACGAGCCCGATAGAATGAGAGGCCCGGGCGACGCGCAAACGTCCCCGGGCCAGGGCCCCACCTTACGGGAGGTAGGACGTGCCAGAGCATACGCGGAACACGGAACTTGCTTGGGCGGCAGGGTTCTTCGACGGCGAAGGTCACTGCGCCTGGCAAGGGCGGTGTCTGCGCACTCAAGCCAACCAATGCGACACCCAGCCACTTGAACGCTTGGCAAGCATTCTGGAGGTAGGGAAAATCTATGGCCCTATCATCAAGATTGGCAACCGACGTCACCAGTGGTGCTGGAGGGCGTATGGCGTGGCGGCCATTGTGGCGATGGAGGCAATCTATCCGTGGCTCAGCACCATCAAGAGAGCGCAGTGGGATGAAGCCCTTATGAACGCCGCCGAGGATGGCTACATGCCTCATGCCTTGAGGATCCCTACTACAGATCCCAATCCGATGCTCTTGTAGTGCTCGGCTAGAGCCACCAGATGGGCTCCATAGGCGTCTGCCGCGGGACCTCTCCCGTTATAGGCAATGCAGCCAGCAAGAACGCTGCCGTGGGTAAGGATCAGATCGTGAAGAAAATGGAATCCCACGGCCATGTTATGGACGGGCACCCAGCAGCCGCCGGCGGCGTCCGTCTGCTTCTGCAGCCCTTCCGACGTCAGTTGGGCCGGGCCGACACCCTGCAGCCCGTGGGCGTCCCGCTGCGCCGCGTACGCCTTGTAGGCACCCTCGGTGACCGTCTCGCCCCAATGGATGCCGGTGAACCTGTCGAAGCCGCCGATGAAGTTCGTCGGGTCGTGGCCCCATTCGTTGTAGCCGCCGCCGGTTTCGAGCTCGAGCATGGCGCAGGCGAGCGGCAGTCCGAGTTTCGCGGCGGTGCGCGCCTTGAGGATCTGGGCGGGGAACTGGAAGCCTTGGGCTTTCAGGAGCGGGAGCAGCTGCTTGTCGGTCATGTTCACCTTTCGGGTTCGTCGTGGTCGCCGAGCGGGATCAGCCAGCCGCCTCCGAGCAGACCCTGGATGTAGGGGTCGTCGGCGTCGACGAGCGCCTCGGAGCCGCGCGGGAGGGCGGGGAGGTAGCCGCCCGGGTGCCGCGGCAGGTGCGCGGTGGCGCGGACGTGGACGAGTTCTTGAGCCTCGGTGCCCCCTGATGGCCCGAGGCTCAAGTCTTCCGCTCGCTTACGCGGGCTCATCGGTCTTCTCCTTCGCGTCGGCGGTGAGCTGGTCGAGGTCGCGGCGGATCGCGGCTATCTCGGCGGCCTGCTGCTCGAGCCGCGCTTCGGCGGCGACGGCGCGGAGCAGGGCGCGGCCGAGCTCGAGCGCGAGGCGGTCGTCGAGGCTCACGGCGATACCGTCACGACGCCGCCGTTGCTGTAGAGCGACCCGGACGTCCCCGGGGCGAGCGGCAGATTGAGGAAGATCCCGGAGGGTGCGAGCGCGTTGAGCGCGCCAGCGGGGCCAAGGTTGATATCGCTCGAGGTAGTCGCGAGCGTGATCGTGCTGTCGGTCGAGAGGCCGAAGACGCCGGTGCCGCTGAGGACGTAGTCGCCGTCGACGACCATCTTCAGGTCGTAGCCGTTAGCCGTTTCGAGGTAGATCCCGGCGCCGGACGGCCCCGAGCTGGACGACTTGATCGACGTCGCGACGCTGTCGAGCAGGATCTCCGTGCTGTCGAGGCGTATGATCTCGCCGGCGCCGAAGAGGACGATCGGGTTCGGGGCGCTCAGCTGGATCTGATCGCCGTCGAGGGTGAGGTTGCCTTTCGCGACGATCTCGAAGTCGCCTACGGCGCCCGCCGATTCGATGTGGATCGAGTTGTCGGTGGTCGGGATATCCTCGTTCGCGACGACGATGAGGTAGCGGAGCGCGAGCTCGGTGTTCTTGTCGTTGAAGCGGACGGCGTCGAGGCCGCCAGCCTGTGTCCCCTCGAGCGCCCGTACCCGCTTGTGAAGGTCAGTGATCGCCGCTGCGGGCGTCGGCCGCTGGACGGGGGCGGTCACGGCGTGAACCCGTCCGGGGAGGTGAGGAGCTGCGAGACGGTCTCGACGCCGTTGTCGTCGATCGTGATCGGGATCCCGTAGATCCGCTGATACGTGATCGAGGATGGAGGTGACGGAGAGACCAGGGTGACATCACCGACCACGGATGTCCATTCCGAAAAGTCTCCGCTCGAGAAGTCGTCGAAGAAAATATCGCGCGCACCGCGGGTAGTTCCCACGGCTACCGAGGCAACGTAGGTGAGACATGGCGTCGACATAGGCGACGCGATTTGCCCGACGCGGAGATAGTGCGTGTCGTTTCCTCCAAGGCCGCTGTTGCTGGTAGCGGTCGTGACATCGACGATCAGCTCCGACACGGTCGGGGATACGTGATGTAGCTCGCAGGTCACGAAGACGTCGGTTGCCACCGCCGGAACCCCGAGAGCGTTCCACCAGTCGGAGAACCATTGCGTAGGTCCTACGAACACTCCGAAGCCGTCTGAATCGCTGGTGTGGTTGCTCTCAAGCGCGCCCGCTAGATAGGGGGACTGGTTCAGGATCACCCACGCGGCTAGGGAGGCTGCGTCGATCTTGAGTACGACGGTTAGCCAGTAGTCGGAGTAGTTCGCTCCGAGGTTCTTCTCGACGTAGGCGTCGCCCGCCGACCCGTCGACTTCCATCACGTAGCTGCTCATGAGAGCGCCTGCCGGAACCGCTTGGTCGCGTAGACGGGGACGAGGTCGCCGAGGAAGTAGCCGGTGAACGGGTCGGGGGCCCGCTCGGGTGCCGGGTTGATCGTGAGGGTGCGCTTCCCGATCTGGCGCAGCGATAGCTGAGCGGCCGCGATGTCCTCGACGGCCTGCGCGGCGACCTGCGCCGGGAAGAACTGCTGCGCCCAATGTTCGCCGTACTTGAGCGCGGAGCCGCCGTTCGTCTGGAGCGTGACAGGCGGGCCTCCCTGCCCGTTGTAGAACTGGATCTTGTTCGCGAGCTGCGCGCCGTCGAGGAGCCGCGAGATCCCGACGAGCGACTTCCCGGGTGAGTCCCACGACATAACGGCGTCGTGGCGGATCGCTCCCTGCTGCGCGTAGATGTTCAGACGAGTTAAAAAGATCGGGAGGACGGTCGGGTCGTAGATCGGCTCCATCCAGATGTCGAGCAGCCCGGTGTTGCAGAGCTGGGTGAGTGCGTCCCCGACGGAGGTACCTTGCTGGATGATGATCTGGCCGGTGAACGGGATCGTCTCGATGTGGCCGGTGAGCGCGTCGATGTAGGTGTGCCCGTCGGCGACGTCGGTGTTCGCGATCAGGTTCACGGCGATCTGGTCGGCGGTCGTGAGGCCGCCGTCGAAGATCAGCCCTTCGGGGCCGGGGAGCGAGCCGTCGCCGGCGCGGCAGGGCCGGGAGAGCATGTATTGCCACGGGTCGTAGGCGGTGTAGGCGCTGGTGGCGTCGTCGGCGCCGGCGACGTCCTCGATCTGCATCAGGATCCCGGCGAACCGGATCTTCCAGGGGCCGCCGCTGATCGAGCTCGGCGCGCCGCCTTCGCGGCGGAAGCCGAACACGATCCGGTCGCTGTAGCTGACGAGCGGATCGCCGGCGAGCGACCCGGATCCGACGATCAGGTTCACCTGCGGGTTGTCGGACGGGACGCGGCCTGTGGCGACGGCGGGAGCGTTGAGGGTGTAGGTGACGGTGCGCTGCTCGGCGAGCGAGTCGAGCAGCGTGAGGACGACGCCGTCGAGGTCGCAGACGACGAACCGCCATTCCTTCGCGCTCGGGAAGCTCACCGCCAGGCGTCCGCGGTTATCGCGTTCATCGCGGCGCCGGAGATCGTGATCGACGCGCCCGGCGGCGGGATCTGGAAGAAGTCTGATGCTTGGATGTCGATGCCGGCGATCCGGGACGCGACGTTCCCGTCGAGGTAGGCGGTGTTCTTGAACGTGTTGATCTCGACGGTGTGCCCGCTGGGGATCGCGACCGCACCGGGCAGCGTGGAGTCGTAGACGATCTCGAGCGGGTTCCCGTCGGCGTCGAGGACGCTGTTGTTCGTGATCGTGAACGCGGAGGTGGGGCCTGCGACCTCGAAGACGGGGTAGTAGTCGCAGGTGCCGCCGTTCGCCAACGTGGCCGTTTCTCCGTCCGTGAACGCGGTGGTGGTGTCGGCGTGCGAGAGGTAATACGGAAACTCGGAGAAGACGGCGAACGCGACCCGGGGCGGGTTCGCGCCGTCCTGCGTCACGACGGGCCGCTCGAGCAGACGGATCTTGTCGAGCATCCGTTCCGGCAGCCCGTCGGGCGCCCACCAGAGCCGCTGGAACGTGCCGGATCCGTCGGGGACGGCGTTCAGGATCTCGTTGATGTGGAGGCCGAGCTGGTCGAGCATGTCGGTGAGGTCGCGTCCGCAGGCGCCGCGCGCCTCCGCCTGCGGCGAGGTCGGGTCGATCGCCTCGCGAAGCTCGAGCAGCAGCCGGATCTTGTAGCCGCTCGTGAACGCTTTGTGCGGGATCTCGCCGTTTCCTTGCGGCACGTTGTCTTCGGTGATTCGGAGGTCGACGCCGCCGTCGCAGCCGGAGGAGACGAGCAGGAAGCGGTAGCCGTCGGCAGTGTTCAGGTCGAGGGTGCCGGAGGGCGTCTCGAAGTGCCAGGGGATCGGTGCGTCCCAGTCGCCGATCATACGATTCGTCGCAATCCTCGGAACGGGCGTACAGTCTTGCTTCCGTCGGGATACTGGATCAGCACGTTTCGCGGGCAGCTATTGCCGAGCCACTTGGCTAGTACGACTACGGGTATGCCGCGCAGGAGGTAGGTGCGACCGACCATTAGTTGAGGTACCTCGCGCCGGAGCGGGCGTCGTTCATCGCCTGCGACGGCTTCGTCGGCGAAAAGAAGTTCTGCGTCACATGGACGGCGCCCTGTTTCTTCACGACGATGCTGCTGAACGCGCCCCGCGCGGACTGCGGTGAGAGCGGCGCCCCCGCGGAGCCGTAGTTCGACCCGTACAGCTTGTATTCGCTCTCGGCTTCCTGGTAGAGCTGCGCAAGCGTGAACGAGTCCTTCGTCTTCGCCTTCGACGCTTTGAGGTTGGCGAGGTCGAGCTGGGCGCTGATCCGGTTCTGGATCGCGGCCTGCCGTTCGGCGACGGTCTTCGCGGCTTTCTCGCGCTTCTCGTAGTAGGCGATCAGGGCGCGGTCGGCTTTCTCCTGGAGGGTCTCGGCCTTGGCGATCAGATCCTTGTTCGAGCCGGCGCGGGCGAGGGCGAGGTCGGCGAGCTGGCGGGCGATGCTGAGCGACGTCTCCTGCGCGGTGAGCGCGGCGGCTCGAGCTTTCGCGGCGGCTGCTTTCTGTGCGGCGATCGCGCGGTCGATCGCGCTGGTGCTGACGCCGAGGCGTACACCGACGTTGAGCCCGGCGACGGCGGAGTGGGCGAGGTCGCTGATCGCTTTCGCGCGGGCGGATGCTGCTGCTTTCGCGGCGGCGGCGGCTTTCGCGGCGGCGCTCTTCGCGGTAGCCGCCGCCTGCTGCTCTATGGACTGAATCTGGCTGAACGCCGCCGCATCCTGATCCTGGAGATTCTTGAGGTTGTCGGCGAACTTCCGTGCGAGCTTCGGCGTGGCCGCCGTATTCAAGCGTCCCTGTTCGGTCGTGATCGCTTTGGCCAGTAGCCGCCGCTGCTCCACCAGCGCCTTCAGATCGTCGGCGGTCGACGCCGTGCGAGCAGCCGCAGAGAGGGCGAGAGCGTTCCGCCCGAGCGCGTTCAAGCCGCCGACGCCTACCGGCGGGAGCGTCGCGCTAAGCGAAGGACCGAAGAGGCCATCGGGAGCTACCGCCCGGAACGATGACGTCGGCCCCTGAATCCCGGCGGGCGTCTTAGCCGACGGGCCGTAGGGGCTGATGCCGAGGTAGTCGGCGACGATCTTGTAGCGTCCGCCGAGCAGATGCGCGAGCTGGCCGAGGTTGTCGGTCAGGAACCCGAACGGCGTGCCTTTGATCTCGCTGTTGAAGCCGCTCCACGCTTTGGCGAGACCGCCGATGCCGGTGGCGGCGATCCCGGCAGCCTGGCCGAGCGCCTGAACGAGCGGGGTGGCCGTCTTGACCGCCAGGTTTACGTCGTCCTGGATCCGCTTCTGGTTCTTCGACTTGTCGAGCCAGTCAGCGAGCTTCGTATCGAGGCGCGTGATCGTCGGAAGCAGCGCCGTCCCGATCGTTATCTCCGTCCGGTGAATAGCGACCGAGAGACGATCCTGCGCCCCAGCCGCCGTGTTCGAGTAGGCGACCGCCGCGCCGGCGTACTTCTTCTGCACCTGGTCAAGAACATTGAAACCCCTACTGCCCTTTTGGACTTCGATCCCGAGCCGCTTCAGTCCGGTCGTCGAGCCTTCGTAGGCGCGGGTCAGGATCAGTGTTGACGAGTAGAGGTCCTTGTTCGCGCCACGCGCGACGTTCGCCGAAGTGGCGAGCAGTCGGTTAGCTCCCGCGACCGAGCCGGTGGCGCGGAGCGCGAGCGTGAACGAGCGGGTAGCGACGTCCTCGGCGAAGCCGAGCTGCTCCTGACCCTGGATCACCTTCTGGATGTCCGCGGCGTTCTCCCGGTACGAGAGTCCGCTCCGCTCGACGGCGTTCCGGAGCTGCGCCTCGAGCGCGACGTGCTCGGTCGCGGCCTGCGTCGTCGTCTGGAGGGCATACTTGAGTCCGTAGCCACCGATCAGCGCTGTCGAGGTCAGCGCGAGGGCTTTCGTTAGTCCGGAGTATGAGCGTGAGGCAACCGTTCCGACTCCGGAGAACCGCGACGTCTCCGCCGACGTCTGACGCAGGTCGCCGCGGATCTGCGTCGAGAGTGCCGACCGGAACCCAGCCGTTTCGGGCCTGATTTGTACGAATGCGGTAGCGATCGCCCCTTCAGCCACGGGTTCTCCCCGGAGACATCATCCGCATCATCCGCTCCGACGCCGCCCGGTTCCGTTCCGCCGTCACGCGCCGCCGCAAAGCCTCCGCCTCGTCGGCGGCGAGCTCCCAACGGAGCGGCAGGTCGAGATCCCGCTCCAACTCCTGGAGCGCCGCGGAGCTGTGCTGCGATGCTTCGATCAAGAGGGCGTAGGTAGCGGTGAGGAGGGTTCGGAGCGTGTCCGCGCGGGTGCCGGCGAGGGCGAGTTTCCCGTCGAGGTAGTCGCGGTTTCGGGCTGCGTGCTGGAGGAGCCGAGCAGCCCGTCGGTAGGGAGACCGTTCACCTTCCCGAGTAGCCACACCGCAAGGCTGAGAATGTCCTGAGATGTAAGTGGGTGAGGGGCGTCGGGGGAACGAAGCGCATCCCACTTCGCATGTGATTCGTCCTCCAGGCACGCCTTGATAGTCGCGTCATAGACCGCCATCATCTCCTCGTTCGTCATCGGAGATTCTGGCGGCTCGCCGCCAGTTCCGTTCCTCTCGTAATGATCGAGCGCCAGAGCCCATCGTAGGTTCGCGTCATTCATCGCTTCGTAAGCGAATCCAACCTCCGGTGGGATCGCCACGCGGTAGGTCAGCTCTACATCGCCGATCGTAAAGGTGCGATCCTGCGAGGCGGTCAATCGACGACGGTCGTTGAACGCTTTGAGGAAGTCGTCTTGCATCAGGGGGCGTCCTCTCTTCTAGTAGATCGCCGCGGGAAGCGCGGGCCGTAGATAGGGGCGGGGGGCCATCCGTTCGGTGCCGAGCTCGACATAGCCCGCATACTCGACGTTCGAGCCGATGTCCGCGTAGAGACCTTCGCCGTCGGCGAAGACCTGCCAGGTGATGCTCGAGCGGAGCCGCCCCGTACGCACGGCGGGGCCCGAGCCGGGCACGGACGGCGGCGGATGCGAGGCGTTCTGCTTCGCCGCTGATTCGACCCGGATCGCGCGCAGGGCGAGGTCGCGCGCCACCGGTCCCTGCGGCCCGTTCAGCAGTTCGTGGAGCGGCCCCTCGTTGAAGACGATCTCTTCGCTCATGCGGTGTAGCCGCCGATCTCGACGCGGATCGTCATCTGCCACAGCACCAGCCCGGCCTGCGGCGTCAGCGACAGGCCGCCGTCGTAATGAACGTCGGTGCAGGCGCCACCGAAGAGGTCGTCGTTCTTGATCTTCTGCGTGATCACGTTCCAGATCGCCCAGCCGTCCTCCAAACTTTTCTTCGATGCGGCGGTCAGGTTCGCCGCCATCACGTTCGCGTTGCTTTTCGCGTCGGTGATTCCGCAGCGGGCGGAGACGACGGTCAGGCCGGCGAGGTTGATCCGGCCGCGGCGATGGCGCCAGCCGGTCGACGGTGGCGGGTTCAGCGGCGACGTCGAATCCTCCGTCAGGGTGGCGCCGTAGACGACGAGGGTGTCGCAGAGGAAGTCGAATGTGGGGACGCCCGGCGAGATGTAGCTGACGGCGGGCGGCCCGGCTTCGGTCGTCGCGAGCGCGTCCTCGGCGGCGGCGAGCAGCTCGCCGGCGAGATCGAAGAGGGTGGAGACGGTCGAGACGGCGACGGTCACGTCGACCCGAGCCTCGGCGCATACTGCGCCACGTCCGGCGACCATACGGCAGGTCTGCGCCGGAGCCCGGACGGGTTGTATGCGGCCATGAAGGCGTCGACCGCGATGATCCCGGTGCCTCCCGCGCGGAGCATCTGCGCGAGCGGCGTGACCCGCTCCTGCGTCAAACCCTGCCGGACGATCTTCGTGACGTTGTTCGGGATCTTGCAGTCGCCGCCGGTCATCGAGGCGTAGAGCTCGCAGGCGAACTGTTTGGCGGCTTCGATCCCGAGCGGCGGTGGGTCATTCCCGTGGCGGTAGCGGACCGAGAACGTCCCCTGCTCGGTGTCGTCGAGCGCTTGCACCTGGCAGCCGGGCCAGCGGGCGTTTGTGCCTCCCGCGGCGGGGTCGTTCATCCGGGTCAGCCATGTCCAGTCGTCGAGGCGGTACTGCGGTGACCCGTCCGTGTAGGTGGCGGGGAGCACGTCCCCGTTGATCTTGACTTCGATGATCTCGCGGACGGGGTAGCCGCTCAGCTTGACGCGGGAGAGCGGCGAGCAGCCGCACAGCGGGCCGCCCTGGCTGCCGCCGAGTCCCATCGGCGGGCCGTACCAGCCCCAGCCGTAGCCGGCGCCCCAGCCCCACCAGGCGTAGATTCCGGCGCCCCAGTTGTATGTCCAGCATCCGTTCTGTGGGTCGCCGCAGGGGCGGGCGGTGGTTTCGCAGAGGCCGCTGAACTGGCGGCCGCTGATCTCGTACATCAGCATCGAGGATTCGACGGCGACGGCGTCGAGTAGCTGGGCGTCGGCTTCGGCGTCGGCGCCGCAGAGCGCGACGAGGTCTTCGCCTTCGATCCAGGTGCGGCACGGCCCGAGGACGGGCCCGGGCGCTTCGGCGGGGACGTCGACGCTCGAGGGGATAACGAAGAACTCGCCGGGGAGGGTGGCGACGAGAGCGCCGGTGCCGACGGCTTCGTAGTGGTACTGGCCTGCGTCGGTCGGTGCGCCGAGCGCACATTCGTAGACGCCGACGCCCGGGTTGGTGACGTTCAGGTCGACGCCGAAGGTGTAGGTGACGATCGTCCCGTCGGGCTCGCGCACCTTGAAGATGACGTTGGTCGGGTCGGTCGGTGTGGATCCTTCGAGGAAGGTGGCGTCGAGGGTGATCGGGTTGCCCTGCTGGTATGGGGTGCCGCTCATTCGTCGCCTCGTTTGTCGCGGAGGAAGCCGCTTGTGGCGGCGCGGTCCTCGATCATGCCTCCGTCGGTTCCCGTGTCGGCAATATAGCCCCCTGTCGCGGGCCTGTCCGAGATGTAGCCGTGGCCGGGTGCGGCGGGGGTGTTGGAGCCGCCGGATCCGGCGAACATGCCTGCGGCGAAGCGGTAGCCGCCGAACGCCATCAGCGCGCTCCCTGCTTCCCTCGGGCGCCGCGGTGGCCGCTTGCGGTGCCGTAGCCGTGCCAGTAGCTGCGGTTGTTGTGGGCGAGCACGCGCGTACGCCACCACCAGCGGATCCGACGCCTCATGCCGTTACCGCCTCGCGGAGCTCGAGCGCGCGGGCGGCTACGAGCTTGCGTTTCTCCTGCGACCCTTCGCTCGTGTAGATCCGGCCGGGGGCGCTCGCGTGCGGCAGCACTTCGTAGCCGAGGTCGACGCGCAGGCTGGGGGTGAGGATCCCGGCGATGTCGTCGCAGTAGGTGAGGAAGAGGTCGTCGAGCGGCCACTGGCCGAGGTAGGCGTCGAACGCGGCTTGCGGGAGGTGCCGTTCCATGAGGGATCCCGCGCCGACCTGGACGGACTGTTCCTGGTCGTACCCGGCGTTTTCGTACCAGGGGGACGGCATGTTGGCGGTGATCCGTCCGGGTTCGTGCGCCGCTCTGAGTGCTTCGTGGGCGGTGAAGATGACGTCGTCGTCAATGAGGAAGACGAGGTCGTTGGTGGCTTCGCGCATGGCGAGGAACCGTCCGTAGCATTTCGCGTCCTCAGCCCTCTGCGAGTTGTCCCAGACGATGATCTCGGTGTAGGGGAGCTGGTCGGTGATCTGCTGGATCGCGTCGGGCTGGTCGCCGCGGGTGACGATGATCGCGGTCACGTCGCTGATCGTCTTCGCTACGGGCGCGGGACGCCGATAGGCGTCTCGGTGGACGAAGAGCCGGTCGTTGGGGTAGGGGATCTTGTCGGCGATCGAGTCGGCGAGGCGGGCGAGGGCGCGCAATGGTTCGGCGCGGCCGGGTCGCTGCTCGTAGGCGGCGAGCAGTTCACGCATCCCGTCGAGTCCGTGGATATGCTCGCCGAGGAGGCAGCCGAGCCGGTATTGGGCGTAGAAGGTTTCTTCGTCCCAGCCGGGCATGTTGGCGCGTGCGCGGTAGAGCGCGGCGGCTTCTTTGGGGCGTCCGAGGTCGTTGTAGGTTTGGGCGAGGTAGAAGGCGGTTCGGGCGTCGAGCGGGTCGGCGGCGTGGGCTTGGCTGAGCGCTGCGAGGTCGCGTTCGAGCTTCGCGGGGCCGGTGGATGGTTCGACGTGGATGCGGAGGCCGGGGAGAACTTCGCTGGTGTAGGGCTGGTCGCTTGCGAGGCAGGCATGGGCGACGCCTTCGTAGCGCCATTCGCGGTCGCCGCGGATCAGGATGGGCAGCGTGTAGTCGAGTCCGCCGAGGCTGAGGGTGCCTTCGTACACGTCGGCGGTGAGCGGCGGCAACTCGGCGGGGTAGTCGAGCGTCATGTCGGCATCGAGCATAAGCAGATAGTCGGGCGGGTTTCCGCACTTGCACTTCGGGTAACGGTCGCAGCATCCCGATCTGGTGGCGCACGGCTTTCCGCCTGCGAGAGCGAGCGCTTCGCTGCGGTTGTGGGAGAAGCTGACCCATTCACGCTCGAACGGTTCGTAGCCGTGGGCGCGGATCTTCTCGCGGGTGTCGTCCTCGCTGCCGGTGTCCACGATGACGGCGCTGTCGATGTGCGGGGCGGCGCTGGTGAGCATCCGGTCGATGCTGGCGGAGGCGTCCCGGACGATAGCTACGAGGGAGACGGTCATGCCTTCGTGAACCTAATGAAGGTCGGAGGATAGCCAGCCGTCCCGCCTGACCCCGCGAAGACGGTTGCGGTGCTCACGCTATGAAACGCCGTGACCTTGTAGGTGTGCGATCCGGCCGAGGGTGTAAAGCGGTACGTCCAGGTTCCGCCGTTACCGCCTCCGCTCGTGTTGACGTTGCAGAAACGGGTGATTTGCGTTGATCCCTCGAACAGGGAGATTAGTACGGCATCGGCTACGCCGGGGTTCACGAGTCCAGATCCGAATGTGGCGATGACGGGTGAGCCATCGAATGTGTAAGTGCTGGCCTGCACGATCAAAGTCCCGGACGCCTCAGTTGTGGAGGCGACGACAACATTCGTGGTGATTTGGTTGTACCCGATCTCTCCTGCCCCCGCAGCCCCCGTCGGCCCCGTCGCTCCCGTAGCCCCAGTCGAACCAGTCGCCCCCGTAGGCCCTGTAGCGCCTGTAGACCCCGTCGCGCCCGTGCTTCCCGTAGCGCCCGTATTCCCGGTCGGACCCGTCGCCCCAGTCACACCAGTCACACCAGTCACACCAGCAGCGCCAGCCGTCCCAGTCGAGCCAGTCGCACCCGTTGCTCCTACGGCTCCCTGAGGGCCGGTAGCCCCCGTGGCCCCGATCGCACCGGTGCTGCCGGTGGCTCCAGTGGAGCCAGTCGGTCCGACGCTCCCGGTAGCTCCCGTCGCGCCATCAGATCCCGCCTTGCCGGTCGGCCCAGTAGAACCAGTAGCGCCGACGGATCCGGTTGATCCCGTCGCACCCGTCGCCCCGGTAGCCCCCGTGACGCCAGTAGCGCCCTGCGATCCAGTCGAACCGGTAGCTCCGGTAGCGCCTACCGCCCCCGTAGATCCAGTCGGGCCAGTCGGGCCGGGAACCGAGCTCGCCGCACCGGTCGCACCCGTGGCGCCCGTCACGCCACCGGAGCCGGTCGCTCCAGTGGCTCCCGTTGCCCCTGCGCTTCCCGCCGATCCGGTAGGGCCAGTCGCCCCAGCGGGGCCAGTCGCACCCGTAGCGCCCGCCGGGATCGAGTTCACCGCGCTCTCGATATCGGTGAGATCCTTCACCGTCACCGTGTTCTCGAGCAGCCAGCCAGTAGCGATTGGCTGCGCCGACGTGCCCTCCTGCGCCCGCAGGATCTGCAACACGTTCCCGACGATCCCCGTCACCCGGACGATCTCCGCCGACGCGAGCAAAGGCTCCCCAGTGCCGTCCCAGCAGGTGCCGTTCCACGGAGCCGCCGGGAACTCCGAAGCGTCCGCCACCGTCAGCGACAGCCCCGACGTAGGCGGCGAAGGCGGAACCGTGACTACCGCACGCGCGAGATTCGCGTGATCGTCGAAGACGAAGGTCACGGCGCCGCCCTAGCGGCCCTTCTCAGCTACCTGGCGTAACGCTCGCGAAACCGCAAGCCGCCGACGGCGGAGCGTCCGACACCTGCGCGTAGCCGCCCTGCGGCTCGAACAGGATCGACCCGCCGTACGGGCCATGCCCCCAGAGCGGGTTCGAGCGGGTGTAGCCGGCCCAGTCGAGTTGGAGCAGATCGTTGCCGAGCGTGAACTGGTTCGACGGCGAGAAGAAGCACATCGGGAACGACCAGTACCAGTACGGCGACGTCGGGTTCTGGTGGTCGCACTCCCAGGCGTACGACCACGCCTCGATCGCGACCGGAGGCGGAGGCGTATCCGTCGGGCAGACGTTGATCGGCCACGACATCCCGATCGGAACGTCCGTGTCGAGGACGAGGGCACCGCCGAGCAGCATCGACGTGAGCGCCGGGTCGGGGGTGCCGAGCACCAGCGACAGGTTGAACCGCTTGAGCCGGTCCTGGTCCTTGAACGTCGCGATGATCTGGCCGCAGCCGCCGACCAAAGTGGACTCGACGCCGACCTGGATGTCGCCGGTCGGGGCGAGGCTGATCGTGTTGTCGGTGACGTAGCTGTTGTTCGGCTCGGGCGCGACAGACCCGTCCGTATTGAGGGCGGTGACGCGGAGCGCGCAGAGCTTGACTGACTCGTCGCAGTATTCAACTACCGACATTGGTCTTCCCTCCTTCACGGATCGGGTTGGGTTGGATCATGTGAGACTCCGGTCGATCAGGACGCCGTATTGTGCGACCGTGTCCCACGTCACCAGGGCGTCTCGCTCTGCCCGGTAGGTGACGATGTTCTCTTCGCGGTTCAGCGCCTGCTTGAGCTGGTCGGGGTAGATCCGGATCGTCGGTTCCCGGCGGATCTGGACGGGCCCGGACGCGAACGCCCACGCCTGCGTCGACGTGATCGCGCCGCCGTGCGAGTCGGGCAGCACGCCGATGTAGCCGTCGCCGACGACGACGTCGTTTCCGCCGGACGTCTGCAAGGCGCCGCCGACTTTCTGGATCGCTTCGCCGAAGAACGACCAGGCGATCATCGTGGCGGGTGTCGCGTGGATCATGCCGCGGCGGTGGGTGCCGCCGATCGCGTTCTCGAGCAGCGCCAGCCCTTCCTTCGGCGAGACAGCGCCGCCGCCGAGCACGACCATGTTCGAGTCGCCGAGGTACGGCTGGCCTGTCCCGTTCAGCGCGCCGCCTTCCGCGAGCACGTTCTCGTAGATCGCGGACTCGACCGCGGCGAACGCAAGCTGAGCGCGGGCGGTGAAGTATTCGGGGGAGACGATCCGGCTCGAGGTGCAGGTCTCGGGGAGGTAGGCGGTGAACGCGGCGAAGATCGGCAGCGGCGGCGTCTCCCCGTCCTGCTTCGTCCGGAGCGTCCCGGTGGAGCAGGGGTCGAAGCTGTAGCCGCCGTCGATCGGGTACGGGTAGACCTGGGCGCCGTTGCCCCAGCGGAAGATGTCGCCGGCCGGGTCGTCGGGGAGCATGAGCGCGACGTAGTCGTAGAGGTCGGAGAGCCAGGCGGCGGATCGGGCGGCGAAGTCCTCCGCCGATTCGATCTCGGCCTGGATCGGGGCGGGCCCGAGGACGTCGCGGGCGGCCTGTTCGACCGCTGCTCGGGTGGCGTCGTTCAAGACCTGGGAGGTCGGGATCAGCCCGTAGGCGGGGGCGACGGGAAGGGGGCCGTCGATCCTGACCGGCGGCCCGAACGTGGCTACGGCGGTCATATCGTCAGCACCCCTTCCTTATCGTCCCTGTCATTGGGTTACGAGCAGAAGCTCGAGTTGTCCTTCGGTGCGGCGACGGTGCCGCTCGGGCAGACGGCGGTCGTAATCCACAGTGATTCGATGCCTACAAAGGCAACGTTCTCGAAACTTTCACCGAAGATTTGGAACTGGTTTTCGGCGTTGAGGACGCTGTCGCGGACGATGCCGAGCTCGAGGACGCCGCCGTCGAGGAAGAGGAAGCTACCCTCGGGGAACAGCGCCCACTGGACATCTGTCGGGAACGTTTCGAGCGCCCCGGCCGACTGGGCGCCGAACACCTGGGCGGTGCCGTCGGAGGGGCCGTCGAGGTAGAACGACGGCTCGACGTTGTAGCTGCGGAGGAGGGCGATCAGCCCGGCCTCGCTCATGTCGAACCGCTGGAACTGCGACCGGACGATGTCGGCGACGAGCAGGTCACGCGACCAGGCGGGGAAGAGCGCCCGTAGCGTCGCGTCGGCGGGCATCCTCTGCCGCGACCGCTGTCCGGCGGCGGCGGTGAGGACGGAGCCGAGCAGGCTCGAGGTGGCGCCCTGCGTGTTCGTGTTCGCCTGCGTCACCTTCGTCGACGCGGCCTTGATCCCGTTGAGCAGGTTCGTTTCGGCGAGCCTGGCCCAGCCGGCCATCACGGTGTCGTTGAACTGCGCGACCCGCTCCGGGAACGTCCGGGCGGTCAGGTTCGACCAGGTGACGCAGTGGAAGATGATGTCGACGTCGACCTCGGTCGCGGCGACGCACTCCACGGTGAGGCACGACTTGGCGGCGAAGGTGCCGCCTTCGGCGTCCTCGGCCTCGGTGACGATCCCGATCGCGTCGGAGCCGCTGATGGTGCCTATCCCGATCGGCGGGTTGAAGCGGATGCCGCCGCGGTCGGCGTTGAACGCGACGATCGCGTCGCGGACGGGCCGGTCGAGGGTCGCGATGAACTGCTGCCCGTAGTAGGGGGTGACGGGTGCGCAGACTCCGCCGGCGGCGACGATGTTGCCGTTGGGGCGGGTGACGTTGCGGATGCGGTCCCAGTTGCCGAAGCCTTCCGGGTCGGCTTCGATCGCCATGAGCCGCCGCTCCTCCGGCCAGGGGGTGTGGAGGGAGGCGACGACGACGTTCTGGCGGAACCCGGGCGGCGTCGAGACGACGGCCTGGGTCGCGGACGCGAGCGCCCGGAGGACGTCGCGCTCGCTCTCGAGACGCTGCCCGGACTTGAACCCGTTGATGTCGGCGGACGCGACAAACGTGGGCTGCTCCGGCTCGTGCGGGAGCGGCTGGTGCGCGGCGGACGGCCTCGGGAGCGGGCGGCGCGTCCGGGCGGCGGGGGTCGCGGCTGCGGCGATCGGCTCGTCGACGACGGTCTCCGTCTCGGGTTCGGCGGCGAGCTCGGCTGGCGCCTCGGGCTCGTCCGCGGTCGCCGGCGAGTCGGTGTCCGTCTCGGACTCTTCGGCGGCCAGCTCGACCGCGGGCGGCTTGAGCTGCGCGGCGAGCTCGGCGATCTCGTCGCGCTGCTCTGCTGCGGACTGCTCACGCGCATCGAGTTCGGCCTTGATCGAGAGTGCGGCCTCGACGCCTGCGAGCATCTGGTCTCGAACGTCGTCGACGCCCTCCACGAACGAAAACTGCTCGGGAGTGGCGTCTTTCTGAGCGGCGTCAGCAATCTGGTCGCTGACCGAAACGAAGTCTGCGTGGAGTGCGGAAAGGTCTTCGTCGCTGATGCCGTCGAAGTTATCGGGGAGTTCGGGGAAGAGAGCGCGTGCCATAGTCGGTTCCTCCAAGCGAAGTGGGAAAGTTGCTCGCTTGGCCGGGCTATGGCGGCCAGCTATCGAGTCCGGCTACGCGCGGATGCTCGACTGTCTGAGCGATTCATAGCACCTACGCGGTGGCGTTGTCTAGTCCCAGGTGATTTTGCGGGGGTCGCGGTCGCCGATCGGCCATTTCGCGCAGCGTGCCGGGTTCTTCCCGGCCATGTGTTTCCGCCCGATCAGCGACGGCGTATCGTCGGGATGCTCGACCAGCGACGGCACCGTTACCAGCGCCTTGATCGTGGGGTGCGCGCGGAAGAAGTCGCCGGCGGGGGCGTCGTCTCCGCGCGGTTCGGTTCCGCGCCCGTCGACCCAGTCCGCGAGCTGCCGGGCGACCGGGACGGGGTAGGCGGAGGCGACGGTCGGCCAGAAGTCGGCGCGGTTCCAGTCCGCCCACGGTTTACGGGCGCGCATCGCGATCGTCGCGTTGACGCATGTGCGGCGGCATTGAGGCGAGAGGAAGAACGCGACCGCGGCGGCGGGTCGGGCTTCGACCGCGGCGGCGGCGGCCTCGGGGAAGTGGTCGCAGACGGTCGCGTCGTCCTGGACGACGAGCAGATGGGTGGCGTCTTCGACGTCGGCGCGGAGGGCGAGCCGGTAGGTGCGCCACGCGCTCGATTTCTCGCCGCCGGGGTCGACGACGAGCAGCGGATCGTCGAGCCGCTCGAGCAGCCGCGGCAGCAGGTCGGTGCGGGCGGGGTGGTGCTGGACGACGACGACGAGCTTCACCTGTGCGATTCGCCCCAGCCGAGCGCGCCTTCGACGCGATGGAGCGCATGGACGAGATGGTGGTTCTCGAGCCGGTGATGGTGACGGCAGACCTTCTTGTGGGTTCCGGCGACGGGATGCTCGCCGAGCCGGATACAGCGGGGCTGGCCGCAGCGACGCGACCAGTACCACCAGGCGAGCATCCCGAGCCCGGCGAACGTGGCGATCCCGCCGGCCCACTGGATGAGATTTCCTCCATCGCCCCACCACTGGTGCTGATTCAGCCAATGGGCAGCCCCAGTCATTAGCGCGGTGATGAACGCTGCGATCAGCGCGACCGTGAAAACGACGAGAACGCGCTCCTGTTTGGTCATCGGCGCGAACCTTTATAATGGCGGTGGTGGCTAAACGACCTCTTTCTGAGCGCTTCTGGGAGAAGGTGAACATGAATGGGCCCATCCCTGGATCCGATTCCGCAATCGGCAACTGCTGGCTGTGGAGCGGCGCCGTCGGACGCGCTGGCTACGGCGTAATCTGGAGCGGTGAAGATGACCGAGCGGCGCTTGCTCATCGTGTCGTTTGGAGACTCGAGCGAGGAGAAATCCCCGCTGGCCTGCTTGTCTGCCACCATTGCGACAATCGGATCTGCGTTCGCCCCACGCATCTCTTCATTGGCACTCATGCCGATAACGGCGGCGATATGAAACGGAAAGGCCGCGCGAGAGGAGGCGTTCCGGCTGGTCTGCTCGTCGGAGAACGAAATCCTCATGCCAAGTACACCGCCTCCATCGTCGCGGAAGTCAGGCGAAGGTTCGCCGACGGCGAGCGCCAGTTTGAAATCGCCGAGGCAATGGGGCTAAAACGGAGCGCGGTCTTCGACATCTTGCGTCGCCGCTGGCAGCACCTTTAGGAGCGGGCGAGCTCCGCCAGAGCCGCGACGCCGCCGCGCGCCCGGGCCGCGAGTACCCGCGACCGCACCGCGAAATCGACCGGCCCGGGATCGTCGTCGAGCAGCCCGATCGTCGATGTCAGGATCAACGCCGTCTCCTCGCCGCCGTCCTCCCCGATCGCCGACGCCTGCAAGATCGGGAACCCCGGCACCGGCACCGCATGCGCGGCGACCATCTCACCGTTACGCCAGTCGCCCGAGAGCGGGTTCGCGAGCAGATCCTGGATCTCCGACGGCGAAACGCCGGGCCGGAGCGCGCCGGCGATCCAGATGCCGTGGGCGTCCTCGCCTGCGCGGACGAACGCGGCGACCGCCGCCGAGTTGTCGTAATGGCGCCGTGCGGCCGCCGACGTGTCGTTGATCGAAGCATGGCCGCTCGCCAGGGTGAGCTTCCCGATCGGGAGCAGCGCCCCTTCGGCGGTTTCGACGCGGCCGACGTGGAAGTGGGCGTAGCCGGTGCGGGAGCGGGGCGGCGGGACGCAGCGTCCCGCGTAGCCGGTGTGGCAGCCGCGCCACGGCGCGACATGGCCGAACACGCGGCCGTCGTCGGTGACGGTGACGAGGGTGGGCCGGTCGAGCTGCGGGTCGTCGAACCAGGCGGCGGGCGGGCACAGCGGCGGCTCCGCCTCGACGGCGCTCGCGGTGAGCGCGTCGCCGAGATCCCAGCGCGTCTCGTTCGAGAGTCGACCGTCGCCGCCAGCGAGCAGCGAGATCGTCGCGTCTGTCAGCGCCTGGACCGGGCAGATCGTCGCGCCGGCGATCGTGTACGTCTTGAAGACGTTGATGACGTCGTAGTCCTCGAGCGGATCTGTCGGAGACGGAAGATCCACAGCATCGGGAAGGGACACGGCAGCTCCGTTCGCGTACATCATCGGCTCGAACTCCACGTCGACCGGGTCGATGCTCATACCCGTGATGAAGTCACCGCCGACGTACGTTGCGGCCTTCTGTCCTACATCGTCGAGCGTGAAGACGCCCATCCCTTTGATCTCATTTCCGTCGCGCCAGACGTAGTCGGCGCGGGCGCAGATCGGGGCTTCCGATACCAGTCTCGCGTGCGGAGAGTCGTAGATGATCCCGATCGGGATCGGCGGGTTCTTCCAGGTGCCGCCGCCGAGCGCGAGCATCCGCTTCGTACCGTTGTCGACGGTCGGGACGCCTTCGACGCAGAGCGTCGTCTGCCAGGGCGTGTATCCCTGCGCCTTCATGGCGGATCCGTACTGCTCGAAGGTGGGTACTTCCCCGGCGGCTACGAGCGTGTCGTGGATCTGCGCGTCCGGGCCCATGCCGCATTCCATGCAGGAGCCGTTGCCGTCGTCGAGGTAGGCGTGCGAGGTCGCGACCGCGATGTCGTCCGCGTCGTCGTCGGGAGGAGGGGCCGCGAAAGGATCGACGCTCGGCTCGATGCTCGGAGCGAGAACGATCCCTCCGCTGCTCCGGTTCCCGGTCTGGTTCGTAGTGGCGGAGCCCACGCTGAGCGTGAGCGGGATCGTGATCTGCGCTTCGCCCATATCTCCTCCTTCGCTAGTGATGCTTATACCACCTGCGGCCGAAACGGACGTGGCAGCGAGCGGGAAGTCCTGTCGTTGGTCGGCGATCGCGAGGGAAAGCGTTGAGAACGAAAGAGGCGCTCCGAGACAGTCCGTGGGCGGCATCGCGTCGTCCTGCGTGTAGTCGAGTGTCAAATGTGGCGTCCATCCGTGCTCACTCGGAGATTCGATGCCCCGGTCGGAGAGCGCTGAGGCGACCGATTCCCTAAGCGCGCTGAGTCCCTTCACGTACGGGAGCGCAATGAGCGGCGCCCCATCTGGTCCGGTAGCGAATCGTCCGACACCGCCGACGGAGCCAGAGAGCGGCTCGCTCGCATTGGCTACCTGGGCGAGCGCGGCGCGTACATCGTCGTGATTGAAGGTATCGGCGGCACCGAGAAAAACGAGCGTTACGTGCATCTTCTCGGGCGGATGCCCGTCCGGCAGCGCGATAGCTTCGGCTTCGCTCGGATGGGGATAGACGGCGACCATCGCGAGGTTACTCACGTCCGGCCCACCTGCGGCCGAAATGTCGGCGGCGCTCGAGCCGTCACCGACCGTCTCCGAGTACGTCAGCGTGCAGCGGCAGTTGCAAGCCTCGGCGTCGGATAGCTGCGGGTCGCCGGGGTAGTCGGCGCTCTCGCCGCCGACGTCGAACTGCTCGTCGATCGGCACCGTCTGCCCGTCCGCGTCCGCATGGGTGGGCCGTACGAGGTCGTCGGCAGCGGTCAGCCACGTCTTGTAGCCGCCCCCGTCACCGAAGACTTCCTTCGCGGCGAGGTGGGAGCCGCCGTTCGCGATCCCGTTCAGGTCGGTGCGCGCCAGCATCTTGCTTTGCGCCTGGGAGAACTGGTCGGAGAGCGTGACGATCTGCTCGGCGGTCTTGTTCACGGAGAGCCCCTGCGTGTAGGCGTCGCCGATGATTTTCGCGAGGTCGTCGCGCACCGATTTGGCGACATCGCCGGAGCGTCCGCCGATCTGGCCGAGCAGCGTGAGCGCGAGCGGGTTCGTGACGTCGAAGCTGATCCCGGCGGCCGCGTAGGCGTCGCCGACGCTGCCGAGCGCTTTCCGGTGGATCGGCGCGGTCTTCTTCGCGGTTTGGGCGGCGATCTGTTCGAGGTTGACGAGCTCGTCGATGTTCGGTGGCGTCCAGTTCGGCTGCTTCGGGTCTTTCGGCGTCGCGGCTGCGGTGATGGGTGCGGTTTGGCGGAAGCGGTGGGCGGCGGTGCGGCCGGCGGCGGCGAGTACCTGTTGGTAGGCGTCGGCGAGCTGCTGCTCGTGGCGGTCGGCGGCGGCTTGCGCGTCGACTTTGTTGAGGGCGGTGACGGTCACAGAGTCTCGATTCGCATCCCGTCGCTCAGGTTCGATCCGGCGGGCAAACGAACGTCTCGCAGATCGCCGGGCGAGGATGGTCGTAGATCGAACACAGGCCCTCGGGCGTTACCTTCGGACAGGGCAGAGCGAACGCGGGGATCGGCGTGTCGCCCCTGACAATCGTGAGGCCAAGGGACCGAGCGAACGGAACCTCGTCGGGTCGAAGCCGAGCCTCCGGGTAGAGCGTTCCGTCGCAGCACCGGCCGCACTGACAGTTCACAGCGCAACCGGGATCACCGTCACGAGGTAGACAACGGCCGATCCGTCGGTCGCTCCGGTGTCCGATCCGCCGGGGGCGCCGGTGTCGTTGGCAACCACCTGCAACGGTGAGGTGGTGGTGAACTTGGCCGGAACGAACCGCGCGGCAACCGTCGCCGGAGTCATCGAATCGAATAGCACGTTCATCTCAGACAACGGCCAGTTGACATTCCCGGAGAAGCTGCCCTTGAGGATGTCACCGGCACCGAAGTTGTAGTTGCTGTCCGTCGCGTTGGCGCTGATCCCGGCACCTACGTCACCGGCGGCGAACATGCCTTTCCCTCCAGTCCAGTCGGTGCCGATGTCGATGATCGCGCTGCCCTTGACGCCCCAGCCGGTGAGTACGGACACCCAGGCGTCGAGCAGGATCTCGCCGACAACCGGCGTGTAGAAGTCAAGTCCCGTGAGAATGTCGGGCGTGTTATAGGCGAAGGCGAAACTCTTGACGACGGGAACACCGGGCTGCGAGCCGCCACTCCCGACCTGCGTCTCCGACCCGTCCGGGTTCCGCAGCCACACCGTCCCATCAGCCTTCTCGAACAGCCCGTCGCTCGGCACTCCATCGTTACGGAACGCCGTCAGATACTGCCGGAACCAGCTCATCGCTTCCCTCCCTTCCGTCGCACGACCCTGACCGGCACCAGCCCGTTCGGCGCCCGCCGCCACCACATCACCGAATCAACCCGGACGCCGTGCGGCATACACTCCGGCGTGATCTCCTCGTCGCGCAGCCACACCGTCGCCATCAAACCCCGCGACGTCCGCTGCCACGGCGCCGTCACGATGAACGCCTGGATCCGCTCCGCCTCCGCCGTACTCACCGTCTGCCCTTCATCGGCGGCGGCCGCTCGTCGAACAGCGTCAACGCGGCGTGGCGCTCCACCTGCTCCGCGAGCAAAGCTGCCTGGTCGGCGTCCATGCCGCGGCGCACCGCGAACTCCCGTAGCAGCGACGCGCCGCCCGCGACCAACTCCCGCGGCGTCGGCAACTCGAGCCCCGCCGCCGGGGCGGCCAGCGCGGCGGCGACGAGGCCGTTCGGGACGTCGCGGATCGCGTCCGCGCATTCCGAGCAGCGCGTGTCCTCGGGCGCCCGCGTAATCCGGGTCCGCAACCGGGAGCCGGCGAGCTCGCGGCAACGGTCGACGGTCAACGCGACCGCCTCCGAGAGATTCCCGGCCGCCGTCACCGCGCCGTCCGGGGCGGGCGGAACCTTCGCTACCTCCGCGCCGGTAGCCGCCGGCGGCGGTGTGGGCGCCCCGGGAGCGGCTTCCGTCCCGGTGGCCGACTCGACCTCGCCGGGCGCCGGTTCGATGTTTCCGCCGCGGATCGTCGGGATCCCGTACCAGGCGAGCGACGAGTCGCGGGTAGCGATCCCGATCCGTTCCGCGCGCTCCTCCTCCGAAGGGGCGTCGTCGTCGTCGAACCCGGCGACCTCCCTTAGCGTCTCGAGGCTGATCGCTCCGCGATCCCATAGATCCTTCGCGTCCGCGGTCCGGTCGGGATGGTTGATGATCTCGGAGGCGTCGTACCAGACGCACAGATCCTCCCAGCCGTCGATCCCGGCGTCGCGGCACGCAGGCTTGAAGTAGCTCGCGGTGAGGTCCTCGCAGAACGCCTGCGCGACCGGCTGCAAATGGGTCTTCCAGGTTTGCTCGTCGATCTGCCAGGCGTTCCAGTGGTTCACGTCGCTAACACCGAGCAGCACCTCGGGCGGGAAGTCGAGGCTGATCGCGATCCGCCTGATCAGCTCGGTGCGGAGATTCTCCTCCGGGTACGTCTCGAGCGGATTGTGGATCTGGAGCATCCGCATCTCTTTCAGGTACTCGGCGGCGCCGCGCACCAGTGCCGGGAAGACGGCTGAGGCGGTACCCGGGTCGGTGATCGGCGCGACAGCAGCCTCGGTCAGGTCGCGAAGGAAGATGTCCTCCTGCGGCGCCTCGTCCCCGACCGGCTCGGGGGGCGGCTGGCTTATCTCGTCCGGCACCAGCAGGATCCCCGGCCCCGCCATCCGGGAGACGGAACGGGCCCGCACCGCTGCGGTCAGCCGCTCCAGCTCGTCGCAGAGAAGCAACACGCCGCGCATCGGCGCGTCCGCCTGCGCCGAGAACATCGGGTGAGGCTGCCACCAGCGGTAAACGACGGCGGTGACCGGCTCCTCCGGCTCATAGTTTCCGTCGTCGGCGTACCGCAACGGCCGCTGCGGCAGCCCGGGCGCCTGCTGCCGGAGCAGCGCGCCGTTCAGGACGATCAGCTCGGCGGGGGAGACGAACTCCCACTTGTTCCGCTCCCCCTCGCCGTCGGACGGGGTGACGATCATGTAGCCCTCACCGATCAGCCATTTCAGCTGGCCGTAGGCGCGGAGCATCCCGGCGCGTCCGCCGCCGGGGTCCTGGACGTCGTCGAGGATCTCCTCGGCCTGCGGGCTGTTGTCTACCTCTTCGATCTCGCCGGCGGCGTCTTTCCGGCCGACGTAGATCCGGAGGTTCTGGAGCGAGCGGGCGTAGAACTGGGAGGCGTAGTGGATCTCACCGATGTCGTTGTAGTAGCGGAACGACTGATACTGCCATGCCTGGAGGAGGAGCCGCTGGGAGGCGGCGGCGTCTACGGACGGGGGTTGGCCTTCGGGGTCGATTCGGACGCCGGAGGCAGCGAACGACGGGCGGGCGCGGCGGGCGGGTGAGCGGCCGGCTCTGAGGCTGATCGCCAACGCGCGTCAGGTTTTCTTGGGCGGCGGGGCGTTCCAGACGGCGGGGCCGCGCTTCATCGCGGGCCGCGCTGGGGCCGCCGGGGCGGCTGCTGCCTGCTTCGGGAGTTTCTTGCCGCCGCACCCGCATCCCATCGCTGGATCACTTCCTTCCGTAGTCGGTTACGTTCAGTGCCTCTTTTAGCACCTGTGGAGGGAAAGTGTCGGGTTTTCGTTAGTCGTCGAAGCGGCCGAGGATCCCGACGACGGTCGAGATCGCGAACGGCGCCGCGGCGATCATGGCGCCGTGGGGCCAGGCGAGCCAGGAGCCCCACCAGGCGACCGCGGCCCAGAATCCGAGGCAGTAGGGGCATTGGATGAAGTCGGCGAGCTTGGCGCGGTAGTTCCTTTTGCCGTAGCGGACGAGGCGGAGGCGGGCCGGTTCGGTGATTTCGTCCCATGCACATAAACGCCAAACACGGTACGCGGCGAGCGCGAGTAGGAGCGCCTGCCACCAGTCGGGAACGTGGGTCACGCGCTCACTCCGCGCTCATGGCGGCCAGGGATCGCACGGTAGGGATGATCGGCGAGGTAGTGGCGCTCCCACGCGGCCCAGTTCCAGCCCCACGGCTTCCCGGATGGATGCTCCGCGCAGCCGCAACACCACTGACCAACGCAGTCCGCAGGCTCGTTCGGGTCGTCGTGGCGCTCCATATTCAATGCAGCGGGAGGCGATTCGCGGGTCGTAGTCACGTCGCCACCTTACCGAGCAGCTCGCCGCGCCACCGCTCCAGCCCGTCCGGCCACGCCCACCCCTCGAGATTCACCCGCGACGGAGGCCACATGATCGACGCCACATGGCTGTTCGCATGACCCGACCCGGGCGGGTACCGCCGGAACCGCTCCGCCCGCTCCGCCGGGTCAGCCCAACCGAAATGAAACAGCGCCTCGTACGTGAACTCCGCCGCGACACGGTGAACCGCGTCCGGCACCCGGCCGGTCGCCGTCTGCTTATCCGCCAGCGACAGGGAGGAGCGCCGGAGCGGGGCGGTGCGCCACGCGACCGAGATCGGGTGGGAGCGCCAGCCGCCGTCCTCGCGGACGCAGAGCCGCTCGTCGCAGATCTCCCATACCTCCGCGATGACCGCCGAGAGGGCGTCCGCCCGGGTTGTTTCGGCGAGCCGTCGGATCGCGGGCCCGTCGGAGAAGAGCTCGTCAGCGTCGGAGGCGATCACCCAGTCCGGATCACCTTCGAGGGTGTGCTGAAGGAGGCGGTTCCGGGCGATCGCGTGGCGGTGGAACGCCGGTTGCGCGTCGCGGGCGGCGTCGTCGATCCGGAGAATCCGGACGGGCGCGCCGCGGGGGATGAGTTCTTCCCATCCGTCGGTGGAGCCGTCGTCGAGGACGGCGATCTCGTCGACGAACTCGAGCAGGTTCGCGAGCGCGTATTCGAGGTAGCGATAGCGTTCGTTGCGGAGGATCAAGCCGGCCGTGATCTTCATGCGAGTAGATGCCTCCAGGATTCTCCACGGACGATCTGGCCGACTTTGATTCGTCCCACCGGGTAGTCGCGAGCGATTGAGGATTGGCTCTCGCCGTCCGCGTGACGCTTCCGAATCTCGCGTACCTGCTCGGCCGTCAGTTTCGCGCGCCCGTTTTGCTCACCCAGGTTTCCTGGCAATCCGCGATGCGCCCAATGGCGACGTTTCGCGACCATATCGTCCATGTTGTCTTGCCGCGTGCCGAGGAAGAGATGCGCCGGGTTGCAGCATGGCCTGTTGTCGCAGCGGTGGAGAACCCAGAGACCGTCGGGGATCGGCCCGTGCGTAGCTATCCATGCGAACCGATGGGCGGGAACGCAGGAACCCGCCCGCAACCCGAACTGGCCGTAACCACCGCCCGCCGTCGAGGCCGTCCACGGCCAGCATTCCGTTTCGCTTCCGCGGGCGACCTTCGCCCAGAAACGAGCTTCGGGGGTAGGCTTGCGTTTCACGCTGGCTCCTTCCACGAGTCGGCGTAGGGGACGCGGGGTATCGGCTCCGCGTCCCCGCATCCTATCCAGGATCACGCGAGCACCTGCTCTTTGGCCCACCAGTCGTAGTAGGCGTTCCCGCCTAGACTTTCGTATTTGGGCCATTCGCGCGCCCAGTCTCGGCCGATGTAGTCGCGGGTAAGGGATGCCCACGGCTCGAGGTCGATCAGGTCAAGACAGAAACAAGGGAGATCGGGGATCACCCACGCCTTCGCTACCTCTCGGTGCCTCGTTTGCCATTCCGACCAGCCGAACCGACCGTTGGGCGTCGGGCGGCAGACCTCGAACGCGCGATGGCGGATCAGGCCGATCCCGCCGATGAACCGGGCCGGCTCGACGGTACGGTCGACGTGGGGCGGCGGTACGGGCGGCCCGAGCCGCGGCTGAAGGCCGAAGCAGTCGATGCCGGGGTTGAGCGTCGAGACGCGGAGCAGTTCGGGGAGCCAGCCGGGGCAGACGACGAAGTCGTTGTCGATCTTCACGAACGCGGCGGCATCGTCGCTGGTGGGGCAGAGGTCGAGGTGGCGGAGCATCGCGGCGACGGGCCCGCCGAGCCGGCGGCTCTCGTATTTCACTTCGACGGGGAGGTCGCGGCTTGCTTCCCAGAGGTATTTGTCGGTGCCGTCGGTTGAGCCGTCGTCGTGGATGTGGAGCGTGGCGACTTGCGTCCAGTCGGTGTTGGCGGCGAGCGCGGCGAAGCTGGCCTCGGTGAAGGCGCGGCGGTTGTAGCTGACGTAGAGGATGTTCACCATTTCGGGCACCGAAGCGTGGTTCTGTCGGAGAAGTTCACGCCGTCAACGCCTTCGCTCGCATCACCCGACGGAACTCGTCGGGGTCACCGCCGTGGTCGGGATGCGTGGCCTTCAGCGCCGCCGTGATACCGCCGTAGCCTGCGAGCAGCGCCTCGGCCTGCTCTCGGGTCGCTACGGCGTCAGCGGCGTCCGTAGAGACGGGCAGAGCCTTCCAGCCGGTGTACTGCTCTCCCCGCTTCGTGACGCCGTAGCGGTCGACCTTGCGGAGCGCCTCCATCGCGAGCGCGATCGCCCGCACGTTGTCTTGCCAGTTGTCGAACGTGTCGACGGCGTATTTGAGCGGACCGAACTTCGAGTTGAACGCGAGGATGACGCCGGGGTGATGGGACTGAGCGCGTGCCCGCGGTGTGCCGTCGATGCGGAAGTCGCGCTCCTCGAGAGTGACCTGGAAGACCGCCTGGCGCGCGTTCAGGTGCGTCAACTCGCTCTCAAGCAACTGGATCGTCTGGCCCCACCGCGCCGAGAACTGCGCGCGGCGACGGCCCCGCGTCAACTCGCCGGGCCACGCCTCGATCGGGCGAAAGGTGATGTCGGCGTACCTCACCGACTTCTCCCGCCGAACAGGTACTCGTTCGGGTCAGCGCGCCAATCGATGTGCCCGCACTCCGCGCAAGGCTCACCGATCGCACCGATCATCGCGACCCGCTCGTCCTCTAGTTCCTTGACGCGGGCGAGCGCAGCATCACGCTCAGCCTCAACCTTGCGCGCGTACCCGATCCAGTTCTCCAGTTCGGCCGGATTCCGGCGCACCTTCGGCTTTCGTTCCGCTGTCTCTACCAGGGTAAGCAAAGCCGCGATGTCGGCCCTCATCTCAGCCGGGTTTCGGTACACGCCGAACGGGAACCGAGCGCGATCCCAGCCCTCCTGCCGTGACCACTGAGAGAGTCGCTCGCGCAGTTCGTCGTGCTGCTCGCGGGCGAGGTCGAGGTCTGGAGCGAAGATCACCGATAACTCCTTGGGAACAGCGATTCGCGGCCCGTAGTCACGGCTTCCGCCCCTCAAGCCAAAAACACTTCGGCTCCCCACCATGCCACGCCTGCAACAACGACCCGTCCACCCATCCCGTCGACTCCGCCGAATGCTTCCGCACCCGGAACCCCGCACCCTTCAAGAGCGCCCGCATCATCTCCGGCCCCGTCAGCGTGACCGCGTCGAGCCAGCCGCCGAACCGGGGCGACTCGGGATCCTCGGTGTTGTCCTCCGTCACGCGCAGGATCCCGCCCGGCTTGAGTACCCGGTAGATGTCGGCGATCACGTCGGGGAGGCGGCTCTCGGCGACGAACATGAGCGCATGGCTCACGGAGACTGCGTCTACGGTCTCGTCATCGTATTGGAGACCATGCTCGAAGCGCCACCCCATTACTTCGTCGAGATTCACGAAGCCGTCGAGGGGGTGCGCGCCGGAGCCGAGGTTCAGTTTCACGCGAGCGCCTCATGGATCGTGAGTACCTGCATCTCGAGCGCGTCCGCGACGTGATGCTCGAGCCGGGCGCCGCGCGACTTATGCCATCCGTCCATCAGCACGATCGCTTCGCAGTCGAGCATGACTTTCAGGTCCCATCGAACGAACTCGTGCCATTCGGCCATACCTGGTTCGATCCCGCTCGCGGCGTCCTGCTCTGCGGGTGAGATGACTTCGTGGCCGCGGTTGCGGAGCGCTTCCGCGAAGGCGTGGAACGCCGGGTAGTTGAACTCGTCGTAGCCGGTCATCGGGCCGGAGAGGTAGACCTTCACGCGCCCCGCCCGATCCATAGCCCGGACGTGCTCGCTAGGAACACGCCGCAGCCGCGCTCCAGCTCCGGGTAGCGGCGCTCCGCGTCATGCACCAGCACCGGCCCACCGTACCCGTTCGTCAGCCACTCACGGATGTCCGCGGCGCGGTATTCGTAGCCGGAGTCGACGAAGACGAGGTCCGGCTCGAGGTCGAGCCCGTCGGTCGTCGCCGAGATCGACGCGGGCAGCCCGAGCAGCAGTTCTTGCGCGTCGGGCCAGAACTGCCGCTTCGGTTCGATCGTGAGTAGCGTGCCGCCGTCTCCGTTCTCGCGGAGCGCCTCGGCGATGAAGCAGCCGGTGACGCCCATGCCGGTGCCGAGCTCGAGCACCCTTTCGGGTCGGGTCGCGCGGATGAGCGCGTAGAGCAGTTCGCATTCCTCGAGCGCGGGCGCCATCTGCTGGTAGGGCGGCGGGAACAGGTGCCAGCCGCCGGGGCCTGGCTTCGCGCTCGCGCGGAGCTCGGCGAGCGTCATCGCGGTAGCCCTTCGAGGATCAGCCGGAGCGCCTCGACCGTCACGGCGCGCGAATCGGTGCAGCGGTCGGAGCCGCCGCCCGGCGGTATCCCGTCATGGAGCGACACCACCGAGCCGGGCCGGATTTCGCCGAGGACGACGCGGGCGAGCGCCTCCGGGTCGGTCGCCGACCAGTCGTCCGGGATCAGCGACGCGCCCTGATGGGCGAGCGAGAGGCTTTCGGCGATCTCGAGGACGCGCTGGTCAGCACCGAAGTACGGTGCCCGCCATACCCGCGGCCGGGTGCCGGTGGCGGCGCGGATCGCGTCCTGGGTCTGGACGAGCTCGGCGCGGACGGCTCCGTCGTCGAGGTCGGTGAGGCGGCGATGCGACCAGCCGTGGTTGCCGATGCGGTGGCCGGCGAGGAACGCGCGGCGGACGATCTCGGGGTGCGCTGCGACGTGGACGCCGGTGCAGAAGAACGCGGCGCGGCGCTGATGCTCGGCGAGCAGGTCGAGGATCGCGGGCGTCCATTCGCTGGGGCCGTCGTCGAAGGTGAAGAGCGGCTGGTTGTGGTCATGGACGAAGCGCCGGGTCATACCGCGACTCCAGCTGCGCGGTCGGCGGCCTCGTTAGCGAGATCCGTCAGGCGGCATTTGTCGCATGTCTGCGTGTTCGCGACGTGGCGCGGATGAAGCAGACCGTCCTTGCCGCGTGACTCGAACATCTCGTGGCCCATGCGTCCCGCTACCCGACGCAGCGTCAGCTCGACCTGCTCGAGAAACTCGCGGTCGGTCATGCGGTCTGCGCTTTCGCGGCTCGGCGGCGAGCGCGGCTCGCGTTCTGGATAGCCCGGCCTTTCGGGGTGCGTTGCCATGCGGCGAGCTGGCAGCGGCGCGAGCAGTAAATCTGGTCTTCGCTGACGCGGTCGAACTCGCGCTCGCAGTTCTGGCAGAGCTCTTCGATCCTGATCCGTCGCCGGCGGGCTTCGCTGATCGCGGCACGGATAGCCTGGCGCTCCGCCTCGGTCACAGCCGCCCCACCACTACCGGGGCGCCAAGCCGCCGCCAGAGCCGCCGCAGACCCGCCGCCGCGAGCCAGAACATGCCCGCCGCCGCGAGCGCGACCGGCGGCGTATCAGGGCGCGCCATCCCCGTCGGTAGACCAGCGATGTGAGCGGCCCAGCCGAGCGTCACCGCAGCGTTCCCGACGCGGGCAGCGGTCGACACGCGGACGTCGCCGAGCCGCCTCAATGCTTCCTCGGTTTCGTCGGGTCGGGCGGCAACGCCCGCAGGATCTGCGCCCGAGCCTCCGCCGACCGGGCGGCGGCCTCATGGTCCGCGACGAACGCCTGGAACCCCGGCCAGTCCGCGAGGCCGAACACGATGCGGACGGTGTCGCCGCCGACGTCCTGGATCACGATCGCCATCGTGTCGGTGTCGCCGGCTTTCGCGGCGGTGACGAGGAACTGGCGCGGGAAGACGACGTGCTCCATCAGTGGGCGCCGATACTGTCGCCGAGGAGGATCCTCGTCGGGTTATCCGCTTCCGGGTTCGTGTCGAAATGGCACTCCTGGATGAGCAGCGGGAGCGTTGGGTCGAGCGAGCGGACGCGCAGCACATCGTTTTCTTCCCAGCGAAAGCTGACGCCCCTGATGATCGCTTGGCCGCGAAGAACTGCTATGGCAGACAAGATGCGATTGAAGCTCGTCACGCCCGCACCGCTTCCTGCTCCCACAGATGCATCCGAGACGCGAACAGCCGCCGATCCTCCAGCCCGCGCGCCTGACCCTTCCGATACGTCGCATCCGACGCGACCGCCCGGTTGAAGATCGGATGCAAATGCTCGACCCGCGCCTCATGCGCGTGGACGTAGCAGCCGCGCGCCTGCGCCGTCGCGACCAGCTCCGTGTCAACCCATTGATGGTCATACAGCTCGCAGTAGACCTGGCCCGGCTGCCCGACGACGCCGCCGAGCTGGTCGATGTAGCAGCGCCGGACGACGGGATGAGTCGAATGGACGCCGGAGAGGACGGCCGGGTTCGCGCCGTCGTTCGTGCCGATCACGCCGCAGTCGTACCGGGCAGCGATCTTCTCGACCTGTTCGAGCCAGCCGGGTCGGAAGCGGAGGTCGTCGGCTCCGAGCAGCACCAGCGGCTCGTCCGTCGCGTCGTAGCCGACCTGGATCTTCTTCGCATAGTCCGCCCGGCCGGGTTGCCAGTCGACGGAGAGCACCGCCGCACCGGTGGCGGCGCAGGCGTCGAACTGCTCGTCCGTGTCGGCGAGCGAGACGACGAAGAGGAGGCGGGCGCGGTCGGTCGTG